>Ga0164318_10004152_pt1 | contig 13848 bp, 11 predicted proteins | sample GuaBasSedimGuay9_FD_113734 | JGI IMG/M metagenome (GOLD analysis project Ga0164318, IMG submission 113734) | Subseafloor sediment microbial communities from Guaymas Basin, Gulf of California, Mexico - Guay9, Core 4571-4, 0-3 cm | ecosystem: Environmental > Aquatic > Marine > Hydrothermal vents...
ATAAACTATATCATCACTACTGGCATCAGAAGTATTAAATTTAAAAGTAGGAGTAGTGTCTGCTATTTTTTCAAAGTTGAATAATTGGGTTAAATTAGGGGTATTTGGAGGAGTATTAGTAATTAACTTTGGGTAATTATTATAAGAAGCAAGAGGAGTGCCATCTGCCTTAACAATTCTGAAGCAGTATTCTGTATTAGAAGGAGCACCATTATTTTGGATTACCCAGTCCCATTCTCCATCTTGTCCAATATTTATTCCCTGAGGATTATTAACTGAATTATTTTCCTCTTCGTATGATTCGGCGATGTCAGAAACAGAAAGCAAGGTGGAGCTAAGGCTGGCTCCATCTGCTGGACTTGAATTGTTATAACCTCGCCAAATATCTGAACTGGTTGAGGAACCAAGATCATGCCATTCAATAATAGTAGAACAGTTAGAACCTTCTCCATATTGTATTTTAAAATTTTCTGCATTAGCGGCGAGGTTAGCAGAACTTACTTGAAGAGAAATTCGTAAACGGAGAACATCTCCGTTTTTAACCGGATTAGTAGAATCAATAGGAGTATTCTCGTCTAAGTCAGTGGTACCAGCTGGCCAAGGATCTGTAGGAGTAAGACCATTATTATTAACATACCAGCGATAATAATTTTGAGTAAAAATAGGACCACTATAATGTTCTTCTGAACCAATTGAAGAAACAGAAGGGCGAGGCCAAGTTCCTTTTCTGTTCAATACTCGGTTAGCCGCATTTCTTTCATCATTTTGTTCCGCTTGTTCGTAATAGCAATAGAATGGTTTATCACCAACTACTCTCATTCCTCCGCTTCTTCCAGTACTATCTTTCCAGTGATGAGGATAATTAGCTCCGTTATCTCCTAGGTCGCTGCTGGTAGTCTGTTGAGTTCCTGAAAGATTATAAACAGTAATAGTAGTATGGTCGTAAGGGGCCGAGCAAGCAAGATAATCGTAGTTATTAGGAATTAGATATTCAGTATCAAGATCTTCATCAGAGTACCAAGCTTGGAGTTCAGTTCCATTACCATCAGCATAAGAAATAGCATAGACAGGTTTATTAGCGACAATTTTTGCCGAGGGTCCAGATCCATAATTTCCTCCTGATTTAGAAATACTCCAAACTTCGGTAGAATCACAGTCAGCGTTTGATTCAGTCGTTCCATCAGAGAAATAGATTGTTATTGAAGTATTGTCTGCTGAGCAGATAACTCTAGTATTTCTGACAATACCATGCCAAACTTTAGCCGGAGGGGGGATATTGGCTTGATCATAAGTAGAGGATGCCCATTGAAAAGCTAAAATTGGTTGATTAGATTCAATCTTCCAATGAGCGTTATTAGTATGAGTGTAAGTTTTTTCAATGTAAGACCCGCTAGATAAATTAAAATTTTCTTCAACAGTCCCATTTTTGGAAACAGTAATAGAAGCAGTAGAACTTGAGGGATTATAAAAAGCAAAATTTGTTCCTGTTCGGGGAAAAGTAGTAACAAAAATTTTTGATTGCCAAGAAGCAGGAGCCCACATTTCACCAGAATTTACATTACTTGCTTCAATAGCGAATGGTTTAGTCGCTTGGGCATTTTGGCCTTCGCCAGTGTGAGAACTGGAAATGCTCTTAGGATTTTCGGCTGAGCCAGTATCCCAGTCAGTATCGGTTGAGCCACCGACTTCGAAATTGTTGTTATCAAAGAAAGTAATGGCTGAAGCCCCATTATTGCCATTAACATCACTAACTGCGTAGAATCTATCTACTTGCGAGCTATAAGATAAAGTATTTTCTACATTAGAAGCAGGGCTAGCGCCTCCGTTGCCGTAATAGATATAAATAGTAGTAGTTGAAGAGCCAGGAATGCTGTCAACTTTGACCCAATAAAGGGCCTCTTTATCAGCGTAGTTGAAATATAGATTAAAAAAATCTAATTCATCAGTTTCATCAGAATTAACGAATCTAACATCATCGCCGTCTGATTGAACATGGTTCCAGAAATTAGTGTGAGTGCTATCGATTTTAACTAATACTTGGTAATCAGTTAAAGTAGTGGAATTACTTGTATTATCAATGGTAATTGGTTTTTTATATTGGAAGCCGCTATTCCACCAAGGGTCTAAAAATCCATAAGCCCCTTTTTCACCGATGGCTTCAATAAAGAATTGGCCAGATGAATGAAAAGGGAATCTTATTTCCATTTTAAAGAAAATTGTTTCTTGCGGTTTAAGAAGATATTTTTCTTTACTGCTTTTTTTAACTGAGAAACCTGAGGGAATTTTTTTTCTTTTTATTGAATGGCCTAAAAGTTTTTCAAAAAAAGTAGTTTTTGGAATTGGTAGAGATTGATTGGATAATTCAATTTCTTTCCATTTATTTTGATATTTGATTTCTTGATGGGTTCCAATTTGAGTATTTTCTAAGAAGCATTCTTTTCGGTCATCGCTTAATTTATCACATTGTTTAGTTTCTTTTGTTGAGGCACAAAAATAAGAAATAGATTTTTCTTCATTAGTTATCTCTTCTTGTTTTTGCCACTCGGATTGGCAAAAATAGGACTTTTCTCCATATTCAGGAACTTTGGTGACAACAGGAATATTCTCATTCCATTTTTCAATTTTTTTTACTTCTCCTTTATTGTCAGGAAAAATAATTTGAAAACTGACGGGTTCTTCTTTAGAGTTTATATTAGTAATACTGAAATAAACCGTGGATCTAGTTAAACCAAAAAAGGTTTTTTGGTTGGTTTTAACAATTAAATTTTCCCCTGAGTTATTATCAGTATAAGTGAATTTTATTTTTTCTTTTTTAAATTTTTTAGCAATTATTGTCTCAGCCTGTGTAGGTTTAGAAGATAAAAAAAAGAAGGAACTTTTTTTTAATATAAAGAAGGAGGAAATAAAGCTAAGAATTAGAAGAAAGATGAGAATATATCTTTTTTGAGAAAAAAAATTTAATACCCTTGCTCTTTTTCTTACTATAAGGGCTAAGAATTGTTTAAATCCAAAATTTTTGTTTTTAGTCCCCTGAATTATTGAATTTTGATTTATTTTCTTTTGAGTTCTTTGATTGCTTTTATTATTTCTTTTCCGGTTTTGGAGGGACTTTGATTGTATCTCCCGGTTTAAGAGCATAGGGAGGCTGTAATTTATTAACTCGAGCGAGTAATTTCCAGGATAGACCGAATTCTTCAGCAATCTTCTTTATGTCATCCTCCGGCTTTACTTGATATTCTTGCCATTGGTTTTGGATCCATTTCTTTCTTTTAATAGCCAGAACAAGCAAGAAGATTAGAAAAATTATTAGAAGAAGGACAACAATTTCTATAGATAGGGCTAAAGGAGTTGGCGGACTAAAGAAGTAAATAGGTTTGCTTTTAAGAGTTGTTAAGGATTTGCCACTTTGAATTCCGATACTCGCTTCAGGATTTTGATCATAAGTAGCAATGAGTTGAGATTTATACCATCCACCCCAGAATGGCTTTTTTAGTTCAAAATTCCAGTCAGAGGTTTTTCCTCGAAGGATAGGAAATTGTCCTCCATGTTGAGCGAGTATCAAGCCAAAGAAGTATCTAGTTATTACTTTTACGTCAGTATCAATAGAAACATTTCCTAAATTTCTTATTTGGGGACGGAGCAAAAAGTTGCCGTTTTTTCTTTTTTCTACTTGAAAATTTTCTATTTTTAACTTTCTTACTATTTTACCCGGAACAGTCACTGCTACTCTTAAACCAGTTCTGAAAGTCAGAACCATTCCTTTTTGATTTTCTTTTTTCTCTTTTTTCTCCTGAATAATAATACAGCCATTATGCTCCCCTACACTTGCTTCTTTAGGTACTTTAATGGTAAAGGGAACAATTTCATTTTTGCCGGGTTGAAGAGTAACTTCTGATTTAGACAGTGAAATCCATCGGCCTACATCTTTTTTTGGCTCATTCATTTGTCGACAAGCAAAAGCACCTCCTGAAGAAACAACTGAATCAACAGCATAAACCATTAAAGTTTTTTCTTTATCAGTATTATTTACTAAAAGAACTCCATCATTTTTTGTTGTCCCCGGTTCAAGAGTATAGACAAAAATTGATTGAGTTCTTGGATTTTTAGGATCTGGATAAGCTGGCCGTCCGCCGATTCCTCCATAGCCCATAGCCAAAGCAGAATTACCTTCAAAGGAAAAGATGAGCGCTGATAAAATAAAAACGATTAACAAGGAGAAAGAAAATTTTCTTGATTTATAATAATTCAAAACAAACATAGATTTTTAGTAAATTTTGTTTTTGATTATAAAATTAAGAAGCTGTTACTGTTAGGACCATATTAATAGTATAACTCTCGGCTGGTTGTTCAGCAGGAATAGTTTGGCTAATACTTACTCCCTGTAAGGTCCAGTCACCGATGTCGTCAGAAGAAGCAGAGGCGGTTAGAAGGGTAACACTATCAGTAGTTCCTTCTTCAAAAGCAGTAGATGAACCCTTACTGATATTGTTGGTTGTGCAAGAGCTACATTGACCTGTGCTTAAGGTTGCCCCTGATGGGTCAATAGTCATTTGTCCGGCTAAACTGTCAGCATCAGAACCATCACTGCATCCTGATCCACTACCATCATTAAAATCAAAATCAGAACTTGAGCCATCCCAATAGTCCGTAGTATTGGCTGGAGCAACAGTTAATGTCCAACCATCATCAGCTGCGTCAGGGTTTTGTACATAAATTTGTTGGCTGCTTGTGCCAAAAGTTCCTGTAGCTGTTTGACAGGAGAAGCTGAAGGTAACAGGATTCATTGTAACTGATGGGTTAGCCACTGAGTTGTAACTGGAATCAACAATATCAGTGGTTAAGGTTCCCGGATTAATTGTTTGTTGAAATTGAGTGGTGCTAGAAGCTAAAATGTAGGTTCCAATCCCCATTCCACCTATTATTAGTAGAGTAATAAGAAAAAGGGAGATGAACCTACTGGTCATTAATGAATAAGTAAACCGAGACATAGTTTTTAATTTAATGTTAAAACGGTGTTGATTCATTTATAAGCAATGAACGATTAAGTTAAATACAATTAATTCGACCTTTTATTTTTTATTTACCTTTTTAGTTTATTATAAACTATGGTAAAATAAGTGTAAAGAACGAGGATAAGTTAAGATAATCATAGAACCTCTTATATAAATTATAGTATTTTAATAATTTTATGTCTATTCCTTTAATAATTCAAAAATTAAAAGCAGTTGGTTTGAAGGGCAGAGGAGGAGCAGAATTTCCTACTTGGCAAAAATGGCTTTGGGTAAAGCAGGCGCGGGCAAAAAAGAAATTTATTGTTTGTAATGCTGCTGAAGGCGATCCTTATTCAAAAAAAGACGGCTATCTTTTGAATCATTTTCCTGAAGAGGTAATTAAAGGTATAGAAATAGCCCTAAGAACTATTGATAACAGTCAGGCCTTTATTTATCTTCGTCAGGACTATTATCAAAAGTTTAGAAATAAATTGATAAAACTAGCCAAGAATTTGCCAATTAAAATAGTTAAAAAAAGAGGTGGCTATCTTTCTGGTGAAGAGACCACCCTTTTAAATGTCATTGAAGGCAAAGAAGCCCAGCCTCGTCTTCGTCCTCCATATCCTGCTCAAGCCGGTCTTTGGGAATGCCCGACTTTAATCAATAATTTAGAAACATTTTATTTTGTCGCTAAAATTTATGAGAACAAATATAAGCAGACGCGCTTTTACACTTTAAGTGGTAAAATAAAAAATCCCGGAGTTTATCAATTACCTTTAAATTGGACAATTCAAAAAATTTTGGAACAGACCAACAATTTACCAAAAACTGATTTTTTTCTCCAAGTAGGAGGGATAATGGGAGAAATTATTTTATCTTCAGAAACAAATAAACCGCTTAAAGGATTAGGAGTAATCGTTGTCCATTCTTTTCAAGAGAATCCAATTAAGTTAATGAGAGGATGGGCTGATTTTTTTAATCATGAAAATTGCGACCGTTGCACTCCTTGCCGCGAAGGAGTTTTTAGAATAGAAGAAATGATTAAAAAGGGAAAAATTAATTTTAAGGAATTGGAAGATATATTCTTTGTTCTCAAACAAACTTCTCTTTGTCCTTTTGGCAGAATGGTTCCTCTTCCATTTGAAAGTTTAATTAAAAAAATTATTTTAAGAAAAAAATGAAGATTATTATTGATGGAAAAAGTTATTTAGCAAAAAAGGGTGAGACAATTTTAGAAGTTGCCCAGAGAAATCATTTAGAAATTCCTGCTCTTTGTTATCATTCTGACTTAAAGATAAAATCAAATTGTCGTTTATGTTTAGTAGAGATTAGAGGGAGAAAAGGTTTATTTCCTTCTTGTTCTACTATAGTTGAGCCGGGAATGGAGATTATTACCGATTCTCCAAGAATTCGTAGAGCAAGAAAAATAAATTTAGAATTGATTTTCGCTCAATATCGCGAAGAATGTCAGGATTGTCTTTGGGGTTTTCGTTGCCAATTACTTAATTTCGCTCGCAAATACAAAATAAAAATTGACAGATTTGAGGATAGGAAGAAAAACTATCCAGTTTATCAGTTTGGCCCAGCAATTATTTTTGATAGTTCTAAGTGTATAGATTGTCGTAATTGTCTAGAGGTCTGCCAGAAACAGGGGGTAGGATTTTTAGAAACTAAAGAAAAAGGGGCTTTTTTTAGAATAGTTCCTTCTTCAGACAAGAATAAGGATTGTATTTATTGTGGTCAGTGTGCCCTTCATTGTCCGGCCGGTGCTTTTGAGGGGGTTGGTGAATTTGAGGAAGTGGAAAAACCCCTTAAAGATAAAAATAAAATTGTAATTTTCCAGTATGCTCCTTCAATTAGAACGACCATTGGAGAAGAGTTTGGCTTTGCTTATGGTAAAGTATTAACTAATCGTTTGGTTGCTGGGATTAAAAAGTTAGGCGTGGATAAAGTTTTTGATGTAAGCGTTGGTGCTGATTTTACCACCGTAGAAGAAGCAAAAGAATTAGCTGAAAGAATAGAAAAGAAAAGAGATTTGCCTATGTTTACTTCTTGCTGTCCTTCTTGGGTTAAGTTTGTAGAATTTTATTATCCGCAATTTATACCCAATTTAACTACAGTTCGTTCTCCTCATATTATTTTAGGAGGGTTGATTAAAACCTATTGGGCAGAAAAAGTAAAAATTAATCCGAAGAAAATAATTGTTGTCTCAATAATGCCTTGTTTGGCTAAAAAGTATGAAATAACTCGTAATGAATTATTTATTCAAGACAAGATAAAACCAGTTGACTATGTTTTGACTACACGAGAGTTGGCTTATCTTTTTCATCGGCATCAAATAGATTTAAGAAAAATAAAACCAAGAAAGCCGGATAATCCTTTAGGATTTCCAAGCGGAGCAGGAGTAATTTATGGGGCTTCAGGAGGAGTAATGGAGTCGGCTTTAAGGACTCTTGCAAAAAATATCACGGGTAAAAAGTTAGGCAAGATTAAATTTAAAGAGGTTGATGGGATAAAAAAGGCGCGGGTCAAAATTGGTTCCCGTTCCTTAAAAATTGGGGTGATTAATGGAATAGGAAAAGCAAAGGAGATTTTGGAAAAATTAAAAATAAATCCTTCACTTTTTGACTATTTAGAAGTGATGGCTTGCTGGGATGGTTGTATTGGTGGCGGCGGGCAGCCGGTTCCTACCAATGAGGAAATAAGAAAAAAGCGCGCTGAAGGGCTGCGACAAATTGATAAAAAGAAAAAGGTAAGAATTGCTCAAGAAAATCCAATTGTGAAGAAGGTTTATCAAGAATTTTTAACTGAACCAGATAAAATTCATTCTCTTTGCCATACTTTTTATTCTCATAAACCGCGGGTTGGCTTTAAAATTTTATCAGCCAATCAAAAAAATAATCATTAATCTTCAAAGTTATGTCTCAATCAAAAGTTTTAATTATCAAAAAAGAAACTGCTTTAACTTTGTTTTATTTTCTTATCATTAGCGGGCTGGCTATCTTGGCTCCGATTATTTCTTTTCATCAGCAAGCAATCACCGGTCCTTTAGTTAATGCCCTTCTTTTTATCTCAGCAATTGTTTTAGGAACAAAATTGTCTATTTTGGTTGCCTTGCTTCCAAGTTTAGTTGCTCTTTCTGTTGGTCTTTTACCCTCTGTTTTAGCCCCAATGGTTCCTTTTATTATGTTTTCAAATGTTCTTCTTATTTTTACTTTTGACTCCTTAAAACAAAAAAGTTATTGGCTGGCTGTTATTTTATCTGCTCTCTTAAAATTTATTTTCCTTTATTCAACTAGTTTCTTGGTTACAAGATTGATTATTAAAAAAGTTCTGGCTCAGCGAATTAGTTTAATGATGAGTTGGCCACAACTTTTAACCGCTTTAGCCGGCGGCGTTTTAGCCTATTTATTTCTTAAAGCAATCAAAAGAATTTAAAATTATCCCCGGGCTAAAGCCAGACCCCAAATTTCTTTGGCTCCTGCTTGTTTTAAAGTTTTTGCTGCCTCATTCATTGTCGCTCCAGTGGTAACAACATCGTCAATAAGAATAATTCTTTTTCCTTCAATTTTCTCTCTTTGCGGACAAAAGAAAATGTTTTTCACATTTTCCTTTCTTTCTTTTTCAGAAAGTTTTATTTGCGGTTTGCTATAGTATTTTCTTATTAATAGTTGATTTTCAATTTTCCAGTTGAAGATTTTTTCTATTTCTTGGGAAAGTAGTTCACTCTGATTAAATCCTCTTTCTCTTAACCTTCTCTGATGGAGAGGAATAGGGATAATAATTGTTTCTTTTTCTTGAAAGATTTGGGGAAGAAAAATAAATTGCTTAAAATTTTGTTTTTCTTCTAAAGGATAAATGTGCTGAGTTTTTAGGAAATTGACAAGAATTTTTCCTAATGGCTGGGCTAATTCTTTTATATATTTATACTTAAAATTATGGATTAACTCTTGAAGGAGTTTGTTTTCATATTTACTGGCAACCAAAAGTCCATCTAAAGGAGAATATTCTTTGCAAGAAGGACAAACTTTTCCTAATAAAGAAGCCCTCTGACAATGAGGGCAAACCTGTTTTTCTTTTAAAGGAATAGTTTTGAAACAAGAGGAGCAAAGATAAGTTCCTTCTTTTTGACAACCAAGGCATTGAATAGGAAAAAGAATATCTAAAAGAAAATTTTTTATCTTGGCATAATTTGCCAAGATATTTTTAAACTTCATCTCTTATTTTATTAAATCATTGCCCGAAGCGCTTTGATCCTTTCTTCAATTGGCGGATGAGTAGAGAAAAGTTTAGTTAAAAACGATTTTGTTTTGCCAAAAGGGTTGATGATATAGAGATGAGCGGTTCCATTGTTAGCGCGTCGCAGGGGGTGAGGATATTGGCTGATTTTTTCTAGGGCTGAAGCCAATCCTTCAGGATAACGGGTTAGCAAGGCAGCAGAAGCGTCAGCCAAAAATTCTCTTTTTCGGGAGATAGCCAATTGGATTACTTGAGCAATTAAAGGAGATAAAATAGCCAAAATTATGCCGATTAGAAGGAGAAGAGCGCCTCCTTGATTATTTTTTCTCCTTCCACCTAAACCAAAGAATGTTCCTCGAATAAAAAATTCTGAAAGAAGAACAACTGTTCCTACCAAAACTCCAACAATAGTCATCAGACGGATATCATAATTTTTTATATGAGAAAGTTCATGAGCAATAACGCCTTCCAATTCCTCATTTTCCAACATTTGGATAATTCCAGTCGTAAGAGCAATAGAAGCGTGTTTTGGGTCACGTCCAGTAGCAAAAGCATTAGGAGCAGGGTCATCAATTAAATAGATTTTTGGCATAGGCAAGCCAGCAGTAATACAAAGGTTTTCTACTAAATTCCAGACATAAGGATTATCTTCTTTTTTTATCTCTTTTGCTCCACTTAAAGCAAGAGTAATTTTATCTCCTTGGTAGTAACCGACAAAAGACATTATTATAGAAAGAAGAATGGCTAAAATGAGAAAGATATTTCCTGAATTAGTTAAATAATCAATGAACCAGCCAAGAAAAATAATAAAGATAACAAAAAGCGTCATTAAAAGAAAAGTTTTTCTTTGGTTAGAAGCAATTTGTTTATACATATTAGAATTTTACTTTGATATTTTCTCTTTCTTCCGGCTGGTTAATTTCAAAAAATTCTTTGGGTTGAAAGCCGAGGTGCCGGGCAATTAAGTTAGTAGGAAAAACTTTAATTTTAATGTTAAAATCGCGAACATTAGCATTGTAAAATCTTCGCGCTGCCTGAATTTTATTTTCTGTATCAGAAAGTTCATCTTGTAGTTTAAGGAAATTTTCAGATGCTTTAAGTTGAGGATAATTCTCGGCTATAGCAAAGAGTGATTTTAAGGTGTTAGTTAAGCCATTTTCTGCTTCGGCTTTTTCTTGAGTAGTTTGGGCAGTCATTGCTTTTGTCCGTGCTTCAGCAACCTTTTCAAAAATTTCTTTTTCATGCGCCGCATATCCCTTAACTGTTTCAATCAAATTTGGAATTAAATCGTATCTTCTTTTAAGTTGGACTTCAATATCAGCCCAGGCCTCTTCGGTTCTGGTTTTTAGTTTTATCAAGCCATTGTACATCCCAATGATCCAAAGGATAATTAGAATAACTAAGATGATGATAATCCAAAGTAAAGTACTCATATTTTTTTCTCCTCTTATCCAAACGCCAAATGATTGAGTTTGGAATTTAATTTTAAGTTATTTTCAATTATAATTTAATTAGTGGCAAAAGTAAATATCACCCTTTTAGTACAAGCTGACAAAAGTACACCTTGTTGTTGATTTTTATTTCTTATGTTATAATTTTAAATAATATAAAATTAAAATTTAAAAATGCTTTTAAAGAAAATTTGTTTAGGAGTAGATTTAGGAGCGACAAGTATAAAGATGGTTGAATTGGCTAAAGAAGGCGATGAGGCAAAACTTTTAAGTTATGGATATTCAGAACAATCAATAGAAATAACCCGAAAAAACGCTCCTGGTCAAGAAGAAAAAATTGTTTCTATTATTAAAAAAATTCAAGATAAAGCAAAATTTAGAAGCCGGCGAGTTGTTTCAGCAATGCCGAGTTTTGCTGTTTTCAGTTCTATTATCAATCTTCCGGAAATGTCTAAAAAAGATTTACAATCTGCTGTTTATTGGGAAGCAAAAAAGTTTATTCCTATACCTATTGAAGAGGTTATTCTTGATTGGAAAATTTTAGAAGAGAAAAGCGAGGGAAAAATTCAAAAAACAGGTTTGTCTAAAAAAGGATTTTATGATAAAAATAAAAGTAAGGGGCGAATTAAAGAAAGAAAGGAAGATACAGAAGAAGGTAAAGAAATCAAAGAAGAAGAAAAAAGTAAATTTTCTTTAAAAGAAGTTATCAGTGTTGGAGAAAAAGAAGGAGGAAAAAATTTCCGTATTCTTTTAACTGCTGCGCCGCGCGATTTAGTAGAAAAATATGTCAAAGTATTTCGCCTGGCTAAACTTGAACTTTTAAGTTTAGAGACAGAATCATTTGCCTTAAGCCGTGCCTTGGTTGGGCGAGATCCAGGGGTAGTGATGGTTGTTGATTTTGGGGCTAAAACGACTGATATTATTATTATTGAAAGGGGAATTCCTATTTTTAGTCGAAGTATAGATATTGGAGGTGAAAATATTACCCAAGCAATTTCTTCCTCTTTAAAAATTGACCGAAAAAAAGCCGAGCAGTTTAAAATGGATTTAAGTTTAGTTGCTGAGGAAAGAGTACCTAAAGTTATCCGGGATATTTTAGAATCAATGATAAATGAAATTCGCTATTCTCTTGATTTGTATACAAGTCAAAATAAAAAGAATGTAGAGAAAATTATTCTCTCTGGTGGAACCGCCTCTTTGCCCGACATTCCTCAATATCTTTCTAAAGTTTTAGATATGAATGTTTATATTGGTGACCCTTGGGCTAATGTTACTTATCCTATTGAGTTAGAACCTATTTTAAAAGAATTAGGTCCGCGTTTTGCTGTGGCTGTTGGTTTAGCAATGCGAGGAATTGAATAAAAATAAATTTTTAAAATGAATAACAAGAAAAAAATAAATTTTGTCCCCTCAGAAGAGAAAAAGAAAAAAGATAAGGAAAAAGAATCTTTTTCTTATCTAAAAGAAGTTTTGAAATCTTTTCTTTCAAAGAAGAAGAGACCAAAAGTAAAAATAAAGGAAGAAAGAATTGTTGCTTCTCCTAAAGGAAAGGGAGTAGGCGAATATGGATTGCCTCAAGAACTGAAAGAAAAGGAGAAGGTAGTTGTTCTTAATAAAGGTGCTTTATCAATTTCTGAAGAAGAACATAAAAAAAGACCTCATTTTCATTCAGCCAAAGAGCCAATTGTTGAGCCATTGGTTGAAGTTTCTTTAACTCCGCCAGAAGAAGTGAGCGAATTAAAAGCAGAGAGATGTGGTTTAACTCTTTTTTTGGTTGGTTTATTCTCATTTATTATCATTGCCGGCGGATTTTTTATTTTAAAAATAAATAATTGGCAATTAAACAAAAGAATAGTTGCTTTAAAGAAGAATCTTCAACAAAAAGACAGGGAGTTGAAGATGCTTAAAAAAGAAGAGAAAAAATTGATTACTTTTAAAAAACAACTCTCTATTGTTGATGATTTATTAACTAATCATATCTATTGGACCAATTTTTTTACTAAGTTAGAAAAATACACTTTAAGTCAAGTATTCTATCGCGGTTTGGATATTTCTACAGGAAATAAAATTTCATTAAGAGCCGCTGCTCCTGATTATCAAACAGCCGCTCAGCAACTTCTTATTTTCCAATCAGCCAATGATTTTATTAAAGAAGCCCATCTTTCTGATTTGAATTATAGCAAGACCAACAAAGGAAATATTTTGAATTTTAATTTAGAGATTGTTTTGGTTAAGGATTTACTTAAATATAATCAATAAAATGCCTAAAGAAGAGGAGAAAAAAGAAGAAGAGAAAAAGTTGAAGTTTATTTTAGCGCGTCATTGCCGAAGATATGCTTTTCTTTTGGCTATAATTATTATTTTTTTCGGATATCTTTTCTTAATTCTTCCAGAAAATAGGAAGTTGTTGGAAAATAAGATGAAAAAGCAAGAATTAGAGGCGGCTTTTCAAGAAAAAAAAGAAGAAATAAATTCAATTAAAAATGAGGTTGTTGATTATGAGAATTTAAGTCCGGATTTGAAAGAAAAAATAAATAAAATTTTACCCAGATCTAAAGATTTTCCCAATCTTTATTTACAATTAGGTGAAATCTCCCGAGAATCAGGTCTTTTCCTTAAATCAGTTCAGGTTGAAGAAAAAAAAGAAAAAGTTGAGGGCGTTCCTAAAAATGTCGGTCTTTTAGAAATCCGTCTAAAATTAGAAGGTGGTGATTATGCTTCTTTTAAGGAATTTCTTAACAAATTAGAAACAAATTTACGCCTTTTTGATGTAACTTCTATAAATTTTCCCCCTGATTTAAAATCTTTTGGTTTGACAATGAGAACTTATTATTTTAAATAAAATGGATTTTGTTTATTCTCAAAAAAAACACAAAGACACTCTTTTTTACTTAATTCTCATTATCTCCATTATTATTGGTGGATACTTCATTATTTACAAACAATTTATTTCTCCACCAAATTATTACTTTACCGCAGGAGTAAAAAGGACTTGGCATAAGGGAGAATTAAAGAAGAATATTGACGAATTGACTAAAAGTCCCCAGTTTTCCCAATTAAGAGAATATGCTAACTTATTACCACAAAGACCTGCTTTAAAATCCTTTATTAAAAAGGTTGAAGAGAATCAACCTGTTGGTCGAGAAAATCCTTTTACTCCCCCAATC
>Ga0164318_10004153_pt1 | contig 13845 bp, 10 predicted proteins | sample GuaBasSedimGuay9_FD_113734 | JGI IMG/M metagenome (GOLD analysis project Ga0164318, IMG submission 113734) | Subseafloor sediment microbial communities from Guaymas Basin, Gulf of California, Mexico - Guay9, Core 4571-4, 0-3 cm | ecosystem: Environmental > Aquatic > Marine > Hydrothermal vents...
AAATTCATTAATTTTTCTTAATTGAAACTTCATAATTCCGACCAATTCTTTTCCGGTCAATAAGACCTCTTTTTTCAAGAGAATGGGCAATTCTGCTCACTTGGGCTTTAGACAGGTTAATTTCTCTAGAAATTTTCTTCTGCGAGACCTTATTTTCTTTAGCCAATATTTCAAGAAATCTTTTTTCATCTTTAGTAATTCCATAATCAATAGGTTTGGGTTTTTTCCTGAATATCAGGAAAACAGACATCATCACAATTAGAACAAAAAAAGTGATAATCAGGGCTGTGAACTGGTTTGAGGTCAGGGCAGGTTCATAGAATATTGAAACATCATAGATTTCCCCAAGTCTTGGATTTGAGTTCCATTCTATAAAAATATTCCGACCATCAGTTCCCTGTTTTCCGTTAATTGGATAATAAGGGGACTGGTTTAATTCACCGCTATTATCTACTAAGATGTAACCCTTTGGGAGGCATATTTTCAAATTAAATTCTTCTGTTGGCGTGGAGACAATATATCTATCTGAAAAAATATTGTAATCTTCATATTGAGTAACCAAACCCGGATAATTGAATGAGATATTAATTATTTTTGTGTTTATATTTTCACAGGAAATAAGTGTTCCAGTTCGCTCATATTTCCAATTGCAGTTCAATTTACTAGATTTATCATAAAGCTCAAGATTTTTTACGCGATGGATTATGTAATAATGGAATTTATCAATAATTTTAGGAACACTTATTATTATTTTTTCATAGGCAATTCCGTTTTCATCAATATTTACAGATATGTTGCACTCATTATATTTTGTTGGCAAGTCACCAAGAACTGGAGAAATAGCCAAAATGACCAGTAATAAGAAGATTAGTTTCTTCATATATTATATATAATGCAAAAGGATAGTCAGGTATTACCTAATAAATAATTTTATTATATTTGATTTATGGCATCCAAAAAAAAAGATGATAACGCAAATCTTGAAAGAGACTTAGAAAAATTATTGGCGCAGAGAAAAGCTGTAATTAAAGTGATTGGTGTTGGCGGGGCTGGAAATAATACGGCTACGAGAATTATGGAAAGCGGCATTACTGGAGCAGAGGTTATTAGCGCAAATACAGATGCTCAACAGTTATTATATTGTAAAGCAAATAAAAAAATACTTATTGGCAAGAATATTACAAAAGGTCTTGGAGCTGGTGCAGATCCTTCAGTTGGCGAAGAATCAGCAAAAGAAGACAAACATGAATTAGCTGAAAGTTTAAAAGATAGTGATTTAATTTTTGTTACCTGTGGTCTTGGTGGAGGAACAGGAACCGGAGCAATCTCGGTTGTTGCGGAGATTGCTAAGAAAATGGGTGCTCTTACTGTGGGAATCGTTACAATTCCGTTCACAATGGAAGGAACCCAGAGATTGGATAATGCTTTATTAGGACTTAATAAACTTGAGAAAAATGTTGATACTTTAATTGTTATTCCAAATGACAAACTTCTTGAACTTGTGCCTGAAGTTTCAATAACAACAGCATTTAAAATTGCGGACGAAATTCTTGTAAATGCAGTAAAAGGAATTACTAATTTAATCACGCAACCTGGTTTGGTAAACCTTGATTTCGCTGATTTAAGGGCTGTTATGAAAGATGGTGGAATGGCGATGATTGGTCTTGGGTCAAGTGACACAGAACACAAGGGTCTTGAATCAATAGAAAGAGCTTTGAACAATCCATTGCTTGATTTGGAAGTTGAAGGGGCAAAAGGAGCTTTAATAAATATTACAGGCGGAAAGGATATTACAATTAAAGAATGTCAGGAAATTGTGGAAAGAGTGTCTTCAGTGTTAGACCCTAATGCAAAATTAATCTGGGGAGCGACAATTGATAAGGAACTTGGGGATTCAATAAAAACCCTGTTGGTTGTAACTGGAGTAACTTCAACACACACTTATTTTGAAGGTCAGGATTACAAGGAAATGAAGAAAAAAGAAGTGGAAACCGTGCTTGGAGTTGATGTTGTTGATTAATTGCAGTATTTAATTAATTATTGGTTATTCTGTAGATGGAAATACCTAAAAGTAAAATAACAAATTGTTTAAATTAGGCTAACCGGAAAAGTTATTGAGGAATCAAAGATTGAAAATTATTCTGTAAAATTTAGATATCCCAAATTTGAGGATTTTGAAGATATATTAAAATACATAAATTCTCTTGTTAAGGAAAGGATTTACATAAATATGCAGAAGAAAATTAGTAAAAAAGAAGAACTTGAATTCCTGATTGATTTACTGAAAAATATTGAAAACAAAGAAGCGGTAGCACTTGTTGCTGAGGTTAATGGAAAGGTTGGAGGATTGACACATATAAATAAAAAATATACAGAATGTCATAGAGGAAAATTTGGAATTAGTTTAAGAAAAGATTTTAGGGGGAAAGTTGGAGTTATCGAAAAAGGCTCAAAGAAAGCTGGAAATTATTCAGATGATGTTTTGGTGGTGAAATATTTATAAAATCAATAATTTCTTTTTTAAAAATTGTTTTAATCTCGAATCCCTTCTTCAGTAACTTTGAAAATTGTTTCTGAATCCGGTAATGAAGGTGAGTCAATTAACTTAACAATTCTTTTCTGTTCCCTGCTTTTTCTTAAGTACATCCTAAATGTTGCGGCGTGTCCAAGAATATGTCCTCCAATTGCTGTGGTTGGGTCTCCAAACAGTACTGCGGGATTTGACATTACCTGATTGGTTACATAGACCGCAAGATTGGAAACTTCTGATAATTTTTGCAACTCATGTAAATGCCTGTTTAATTTTTGTTGTCTTGGAGCTAATTCACCTCTTCCTGAATAATCAGTTCTGAACATCGAAGTCAGGGAATCAACAATAAGAACCTTTACATTTTTTTCTTTGATTATCTCTTTTGCTTTATCAACAAGTAACATCTGATGGTCGGAATTATAAGCTCTTGCAACAAATATATTCTTTAATGCTTCTTCAGGATCAAGACCAGCGGCTTTTGCCATTTGTTTAACTCTTTCAGGTCTGAACGTGTTTTCTGTGTCTATGAAAATAGCAGATCCTTCTAGACCACCTTGATCTAAAGGCAATTGTACATTCACAGCCAATTGAAATGCTAATTGCGATTTTGATGAACCAAAAGCTCCGTGAGCTTCTGTGATACACCCTGTTTCAAATCCTCCGCCAAGCAATTCATCCAATGCTGTTGATCCTGTGGTAATTTTACCTATCTGTTTCCTTTTTTCATAAACAGCTTCTGCGGTTTCAAAGCCCATATTTATTCCATTTCTTGCGCTTTCAATAATTTTCTCGGCGGTTCCTTCGCCAACTTCAATTGCATCGCAGATTTCTCCTTTGGATGCGGCAGCAATAGCCATTAAATCTTCATAACCCGCTTCCCTAAGTTTTTCAGCGGTTTTCTCGCCAACTCCGGCAAGATTTTTTAATTTATCCACCATAATTTTATTAATAATTAATAAAAGAAACAATTGGTTATTGACTTAATTTTTTTAGTGTTTTTATCTCATTCTTTTTATCTGATTTGGCTTCAGAAATACTCAACAGAATATAAGAAAAAATCCCTGCAACAGGTGCAAACAGTAAATTTTTGAAAAATTCAAGAGAAACCCAGATGGTAATGCTCATCATTATTGGGAACCAGATTAAAAGGGATTTTATTAATGGAGAGTTTTCAATTTCATTGGACACGGTTTCAGTAATATTAAATCCAAGGTCGCTGGTTTCAAATGAATTTGCTTTTTCAATAAGGTCTTCCTTTAGTTTAATTTCAATCTGAGAATATTGTTCTTCAGTGAGATCCGGGTATTCATCCCTGATTTTTTGCATCTGGTCTTCAACAGTTTTGTTAATTAATTCTTCTGATAATTTAGAGTCTCCCCCGGGAGCAAAGTTTGATATTTCAACCCCAACAATATTTGACAAACTTTCTGCGGTTGTTTCTAGATAATTTTGGGAATAAGAATCATTTGTGTAAAAAGAAACAAGAGAGCCAATGAAGATGAATATGAACATAACAAGGAGAGCATGGGATACAGCATTGCTCCCTATTCGGAATTTCTTCCATTTTTTTAATTCTTGCTGGTAAGTTTCTCCAAGAGGGATTACATAAAGAGATGCAAGAAATAAACCCATGGTGAGAAACAGGAACATGGTTGAGAAATTGAATAATATTCCTGAACAAAGAATTGGCGCAACCAGAAAATATTTCATTTTGCCTGGCTTTTTTACTGCGAGGAATGATAAACCCAGACAAAAGGTTGTAAACCCGAGCAGAGCAATAAAGATTCCTGAGAAAGTGTTCATTATAACTTCAAATATGGAATTTTCAAGCACACCCAAAGCGAATATCTCAAGAAATTTTGCCTGCAATATAGTCAATGAATTTAAGGTAACTTTGCTGAGATATAAAACGCAAAATCCCCCAAAAAATAAAATTGAAACAAATAAAAAATTAAGAAGTTCACTGAATTCTTTTGTAATTTCTGGTTTATTAGCCATATTAATATTTTCTTTTTTTTGTTTCGTTTTTATACCATTTTTTCCATTCTGTTAATTTTTTCTTTCTTAATTTTTCTTCCACATTTCTGCTTGCGCCTAATTTTTTGAAAATATTTTTTATTGATTGTTCCAAACTGCTTTTTTTACTGGTTACTGTGTATCCTTTACCAGGAGTATATCCTTTTTTTGGAAGGAATGTGTAAACCACAACGACCCCCACAAGCATTACTGAAAAAGCGACAACAGCTATTATTAACAGGGCGGAATTGTTATTTACTGTTTCAAGGTTTTCAAATTCTGAGGACATTGAATTAAGTTCTGTGTCTAGATTGGCTATTAAGTTTTTTGCTTCCGCATAATTGCCGTTTGAAATATATTCTTCTATCTGAGCCAAAGTGAGGTTTGCGCTTTCAATTCCTGAGATTATTGAAGAGGTATTTTTGTTTTCATTTTTAGCTTTTTCAAGTTTGTTGAGGATTACTTTTAATTGAGCCACCAGTTCATCATAACTGTCATTTATTGTTGTTTTTTCTTCTTTAGAAGGAATTATTGTGAGTGTTAATTGTTCTGAGATATTTATTTCATTGGAGGCAATGGTCAAGTTAATTTCTTTTGCTCCATAAGCTTCTGTATTTGGAATTGTGAATTTTATTGCGTAATATTTTATATCATCTTTGTATAGGGTTGTGGTATCTGATGAATTAATTTCAAATAATTCGCTTGAAATTCCTGTTAAAGCAGGGTACACATTATGCAGTGTTGCTTCACCAGTGTTTTTAATATAAAATGTCAGGGTTCCTGATTCTCCCTGAGTGATATTAAGGTCAGTTACTTCGTAAACCTCTAAATCTTTCTGTTTAACTGTTAAAGTGATTGATTTTTCTTTCTCTTTTTCATCTGAAATTGCTTTTAAAACTAAATCATAATTTTTGGCTTCAAAATCCTCCGGAATTGAGAAATGAATTGTGTATTCTTCGTAGTTGCTTGAACTTAAATCATCTTCCACTGAAGGCGTAATTGAATAATAATCAGAATCCAATCCAGATAAAGTGAGATATAAATCATTCAGTTTGGTATTTCCCGTGTTTTTTAATTTTACTTCCAAATCAAAAGTTCCTCCCTGAGCAATATATAAGAATGAAGATGTTGGTTTTATGAATGAAATTCCGTAATAAGTGTTTGTTCCGAAATCATCATCACCGCTGCTGGTGCTTGGTGTGTTTATGTCAACGTTTTTATCTTCATTATCTTCTGTTGCGTTGTTTCCTGTTGCGGTTACTTTAATATTTCTATCATTTTCTGTGGTTGTTCCTTTTAACTTCCAATAACAACTATCGCACATACCACCCGCAAAAATTTCATCGCAGTCATCACATGAAAGATCACTTCCAGATATTTGTGTAAAATATGATGTTGAATAAGTAATATCTACAAGAACACCAGTAAGATTTAGATTTCCTGTGTTATTCACATAAACTTTCACATAAAATTCAGAATCTTTATCCACGTCTGTTGGCGGTTCTGTTTTCCAGGTTATTTTTAAGGTCCCATACCTAATAATGACTTCTTTTTGTTCAGTATAATTAAATCCACCATCTTCCGAACAAACATTTACATTAATTGTATAATTTGCGTGTTCAATTCCGGTAAAATTCCATACAGCCAAACCCGAATTTGTGCCATTAATATCCCCAACTGAAGTGCAGTTGTTTAAATTTGAATGGTTGAGTCCGGTTCCAGCCCAGTCCAGACAAACACTCACATTCTCTGCAGTGAAATTGCCGAGTTTTGAAACATTTACACTGAAATCAAAAGGAAATCCTTTTACTATTATAACTGGGTCGGTTGTAATATCCAGATTAAAATTATACAGTAATTTAAAACTTGAATTAATTTCAACAAAATTTCCAGCTTCGTCAGTTGCGTTTCCAAAGAGTGTATAATTTCCTTCTGTTGCATCCGTTGTGTTTATATTTGCGGAAAATAATCCATTTGAATCAACAGAAAAAGAAACAGTTTGGATTGCAGTTCCGGTTGAATTTTTTAGTGTGAAATTATAAATTTTAGAAGTATTCCAGAATTTACCAATTGATTGATTATCATAAAAATAAGCTTCAAATGTTGCGTGTGTTGAGTTATTGGAAGAATTTATATAATAAACATTGTTTGTTGTATCAAATCTCGGCAAAGTCTGATTGGTAACCGTAATATTTAAAGTAAGATTCAGATAATTATAAGGTTCTCCGTTTGAAGACTGTAAATAAATCCACCCCGAATAATTTCCGAGGTAAGAAGAATTTGCAGGTGGTTCGATTGTAATGTTTAGATGACCAAGCTCCCCCTCAGAAACATTATTGGAAAGTATAATGCTGGTGAAATTTAACGCAAGGGAACTATTGGCTGTGTTTGTAAGATTTGTTGAGTTGATTTGAATTAGGTTATACAAAAGTGTGTCTCCGGAATTATTAATTGTAAAATTAAAAGTTTTGGTTTGGTTTAAATTTATGAATAAATTTCTTGTGGTGTTTTCATCTTCAGTTGTTCCGGCTGACCAGGTTTTATTTCCGGTATAATTGTGACTGTTGTTCCACGAAGGGATTAAATTTAGATTTGCAATTTTATTGGTTAATACAAGATAATCTATATTTCCTGTGGATAAATTATAAGGTTCATCGCAGAAATCATCATTATCATAATCCTTGCAGGTATCTGAGTATCCAGTTCCAGTAGGGTTTGTCCAATAATTACCTCCGATTTGAGTTCCATTTGTGTAAATTCTTGTTCCGTTTTGTTTTGTTTTGTTCCAGTGATTCTGATTTGTTCCTACAAAATTAAAATTGTTTGTGTTGTTGAAAAAGTTGTTGTAAACTATGTTGTTTGAAGAATAATATAAATAAATACCATTAATATCATTATTTGCTGTATTATTTATTAATTGATTGTTTGATGAAAGATATAAATAAATTCCCATATTATTATCATTTGCCAGGTTGTTGGTTAAATTATTGTTTGAGGAATTATATAAACGAATTCCATTTTCACTATTATTATTTATAGTGTTGTTGGTTAAGGTGTTGTTCGAAGAAGAATATAAATATATTCCGTGGTTGGAATTATTATTTGCTGTGTTATTGGTTATTTGGTTGTTGTTTGAGGAAGATAATATAGAAATTCCATAATTATTATCATTTACGGTATTGTTGGTTAAATTGTTGTCTGAGGAATTATATAAACGAATTCCATTTGAGAAATTCATCACAATACAATTTTTTATTGTCGCATTGTTGTAATTTGTAAGATTAATTCCATAACCCGAAGTGTTGCCTGAAATGGTGGTGCCATTGCAATTCAATATAATGTCCGAAGCATTAATAATTAATGCGGTTCCAGAACAATTAGTTAAATTGTCGCTTCCATTTAAAGTTCTGCTGTTATTAAGAAAATATCCACAGGAGCAGGAAATAGCTCCGCCGCAATTTGCCGCAAAACCCGGAGTAATCAAAAGAATGGTTAGGAATAAACTTAAAAATACCTTTACCCTCATTAATATATTATAAATTATATTTAAGTTTCAAAATATTTAACGGGAGATACCACTACAATCCTTAAATTATGCGGATAAATCAGGGATTTTACTTAACAAATCTCAACATCAACAAAAATCGGAGCGGCTATTTTTATTTCCTTTTTTTTATCTGTCATATATCTTGAAATGATTCTATCCATCTTAAGATTAATTGAAGGCAGAGTATCTGCATATTTCACCGTCAATATTCCTTTATTACCTTTTTCCGTATTATAAGCAAAATAGTTTGAGATGGCATCAAGGAAAGAACAGACTTTTACCCCATTTTCTATGATTTCTTCGTATTTTTTATCCCCGGGTTTTACTCCAAGTACATTTCCCTGATAAACATAAATTTCATTCATCCCCCCAGGTCCAAGTAATTTTTTCCCTTCTTCTGGTTCAAAAACATATACTTTTGAATATTTTTCATATACTTTCTCTTTGACAATCCCCAGAGAATCTTTATGCTCAATAATCCCTTTTTTAATTGCTCTTGTAATATCAGCATTATCCGGTTTCTTGTCAATTTCAATTCCCGCAGCAATTTGTTCATCTGACAGTTCCTGCCCTGAACTATAATACAATTCCCTAATATCCTCTATATTTTCGAGAGCCATCACAATCCTTCCAAGTCCGGGTCCTGAGTTAAATACAGGATATTTTATTTTGTAGTTTGCGAGTGAAACCGGAGAATACATACCAATTTCAGAAACTTCAAGCCACCCGGTTTTTGGGTGCTTCACAAATACTTCAAAGTTGGTTCCGGGGGCGTAATAAGTTGGCTGGTTTGGTTTTACTTCAAATTTCACTTCTTTAAACCCAAGTTTCTTGAAGAAGGCTTCTGTGAGTTTTTTCCCGTTTTCTATCCTGAAATTTTCATCCATGATTGCAAGGGATAAGTTTAGGTGAGCTTTTAGATGTCTGGAATCCTCTTTCTGTTCTCTCCTGTATCTCCATACCAAGGAGAAAAGCATAATAGGGTGCTTTTTTTTGTCCTGCAATTTTGCCAGTATTGGGAACCATGCTGTTGTTGCGTGGGAAATTAAGGTCTGGTTTGAGGCTTCGGGTTTCAATTCTGTTAATTCTTTAAAAACTTCATTAATCAGGTAAACTGAATCTGAGGTTGAGATGTTTAGTTCTGAGACAAGTATTTCCGTAAAGTCCTCACCACCTTCAATTTCCTCTCTTTTGTATCTCTTAAGAATATCCTGCAATTCTGCGAATTTTTTGAAGTCGGGGATTTTTTTCAATATCAATTCCTTTTTTTCATTTGACAGCCCGATATCAGGTCTTGGGATTGTTGAGATATAATATACCCTATCCATAATTGCCCCGGCTTCAGGACCATATTGTTTTTTTATTTCTTCGTCAGACTGGATTGGATTAAGGACAACTTCGTCAAAACCCAGTTCCAACAGGGCTTTCCTGATATTGAGTGCGTATTTCCATAATAAATGTTCTGAGCCTTTTTTCTGGTTAAGCTGGAAATCTCCTTTTCCTGTTACCAACTCTGCGGTTTTTTTCCATTCTCCTTCCCAGTCCTTTTTTGCGTTATTTTTTATTTTTTCGGGGTCAAATACCATAATATATTAATTAATTCAATGTTGGAAATTGAAACTCTTCTAAAAAGTTATTTTAGTAATAATATGATGTATGACTACGTGATAGTGGGCGGAGGCGTTGCGGGTTTATATTTGACAACAAAACTCAGGAATAAACAGGTTTTGCTCATAGAAGAACACAAGAACCTTGGTCCGCGAAGATGCAGCGGTCTTATTTCAGACAGGATAAACAAATTTTTTGATTTGCCAAAATCCATTATTGAAAAGGAAATTTACAAAGCGCAACTTTGCTGCGGGGAAGCTTCAGCTCAGATTAATTTAAACTCAGTTGTTCTTGATAAAGAGAAATTTGAAACTTATTTGTTGAGGCAGGCTGAGAAAAATGTTGAGGTTAAATCTGAGAGGGTGGTTAAGGTATCGGATGATTATCATGGTGTTGTTGTCACCACATCACAGGGAGTTTACAGAACGAAATATGTTATCGGTTGCGACGGCGCAAACTCTCTTGTGAGAAAAACTTTCCTTGATGAAGACCCAAAGAAATTCTTTTTCGGAAAATTCTGCTATTCAAATGAAAAACCTTCCGATGAATACAAGGTGTTCTTTGATTCAAAATATTCTGATTTATTTGCGTGGACTGCCCCGCGAAGAAACAAAGTTGAGTATGGGATGATTTGCGAGAAAAATCTCACCAATAATTATGATACTTTTATGAGGGCGAAAAATCCAAAAGATGTGTCCGAAGATTATTTTGGTGTAATCCCAACAGGTCTTTGCAAATGTTCTTTTCCAAAGGGAATTTTGGTTGGAAACTCTGCGGGAATGACAAAACCCCTGACCGGCGGCGGAGTAATTTATTCTTTGATAGCCGGAAAAATTGCTGCAAGGGAATTAAACAAAGATGAACCTGATTTCAGAAACTATGAGAAAAAGTGCGTTGAAACTTTTGGAAAAGAAATAAGCAGGCAATTATTGGCAAGAAGAATTTATTCAAAACTAAGTGACCATAGAAAACAGAAACTGATAAGTTCAGTTAAGAGAGACAGGTTGAGCATTGATATGGATTTCCCAATGGCCGATATTTTCAAGGATAAAAAGATGAGGATTTTGAAGAGTTTTTTTGGGAGGTGAGAATTGAAGTGTACACATTTTGTGTATGGTTGAAATAGAAGAATTTGAAATTGATATGGTGATAATTTGTCACCGGTTGAAATATTTATTGATTAAAGAAATTAAGACGAAGAGGTTTGATTGTTGATTTCAACTGGGGTATAATTTGTACCCCTTAAGAAAAAGAAACTGAGAATTAGCGAAAGGGTGGGTTCAAATTGAACATTCCCTTGAACTTAAGGGTGAAAAACAAAGAATGAATTACTCTAAAATTGAATTGTCCCCAATTTAGGGACAGTTGAACTTGCATGTAGAATGAGATGAATTGAGCTGTGTACCTGGGGACAATTTATCCCCAGGTAGAAATGTGGAGTAAATTAGATGTTAACGATTTGTTTACAATTGAAGTAAAAACCAGAAAGCGTTAAGAGACTTGAAAAGAAGAAGAAATAAATTTTTTTGGTTGATATTTATGTTAGAATTAGCAGGAAAATATGATTCTTTTGGGGTTAGCTGGACTCCGTATGATTATGGTGTTTGTTCAGAGTGCGGCAATGAAATAGTGAAAGTGAAATATCCAAAAGGATTTTTGAATGGCGAAAATAATATTCTCTATGTAACTGAAATGGATTTTCTTTGTCTGGTTTGCGGGACAAGTGTTACAGAGAAAAAGGGAGAAGAAATCAATTATGATAAAAGAGCTTTGATGTCAGAAATCAATGGAAAGGTAAGTGAACTCAATCCAAAAAAACGGGATAGATGGTGGGTTAAGAATAGTTGTGAATTGGGTTGAGCTGGAATTTTTTAAGAAGTAATTAGATTTAATAAATATATATGGAAGCCCATCTTTTATTATTTGTTTCATCGCATTGCCCTCATTGCCCAGTTGCGGCGAGAGTGGTTGAAAAGGTTGCCCCAACTTATAAAGAATTTGGTTTGTCTTACAGAAAAATCATGGTAAAAACCGAGGAAGGCAAGGAGTTGTCTTCAAAATATAATATAATGGGACTCCCCGCATTGTTGTTTTTGGATGATGAAGGGAATGAAATAAAACGAATGGTTGGCGCTCCGAGCGAAGATAATTTGAAGAACAATATTGAGAAGGTGCTTGGATTAAAGAAGTCTTTCTTTAGTCGGTTTTTTGGTTGATATGAATTTAATTAGCCTGTTGGATGTGAGAATATCAAAATTTAACGTAAGCTTCCACCCAAGCACCAATGACAATTATCATAACCATTTTCTTTAGGTTTGTCAATGAATGAACAAATTAATTCCATATTTGATGGTTTAATCCGAGACAACCATTTACAGTCAGGTTTATGTAATTCCATTTCATTTTTGTTACCAATTAAATCGCATATAATTAAAGAGAACGGAGTATTCAGTAATTTCTGTTTATGTTTGACAATAATATTGGTTTTTCCCACACCCATATTTTTTGGTATGGTGAATAAAAGGAAAGATTCCCCTGAATTTTCATAGTATTCAGTTACTGTATTTTTGTTATTCAAAATGATTTTATCATTGCTTTCAAATTTTCCTTTTATTTTTATCTTTGCTCCCTGAAGGATTCGATAATCTTTAATTTGTTTATGTTTTACAAATTTAGGTTGATTTTTGTCATGAAGATTTAAAATATCTTGGATAAATATTTCTAATTTAGGAAGTTTCTTAACTGCATCATATTTTATAGGTTTAATGGAAAACTGTTTGTCTATTATTTCTATAATCCAATCACGATATTTTTTTGGCATTTCAGTGTGATTTCGATTTAAGATATCAAATTGATCATAAGAAATGCCTGATGGCAGTTTTCTATATTTCTTGTCTGAACTTTCGTTTCTTTCTCCCGTGAGGTTTTTAGGTGGGGCAATAGATCCTTCAACAGCACCGCCTATTGGACTATCAACACACTGATTAAACAACACCGAATCACGTTCAAAAACATTATAGTGTTTTTCAGCCGGTGATTTAAGAATGGGGAATTTGTATTTATTTTTACCTATATGAGGTCGTTCATTACCACTGGATTTTTCCCATTTTTTGTTCGCTATATTCCAATATACCCAGCCAACATCCCATTCTTTTCCTTCTTTTGAATAGTTTTGCACTGGATCAATGGTTACTACAATTCTTTCTTTACCGTAATTATTATTAACAAGCCATTCAGCCAATTTAAGTGAAAACATACCTCCACGGCTAAATCCAGCAACGAAGAAACGCAACTGAGAGCAATCTCCAATAGCACTTAAAATTGTTTTAAGTTCTTTACAAAAATTGTCGAATGCCTTTTTATTTTTTTTAGCAGATTCTTCCCATTCATATTTTGCATTAACAATATCAATAATTAAATCATCTTTACCATATTTATCAAATGTTGTTGAAGCGACACTTTGATAAGAAGAAGTTATATGTATTTTGTATTTTCCTTTCCACACTCCAAAGTCATCATATTTATCACCTACTTTGTCACTGCCAGTTAAAGCTTGACCATATTGTTCATCTTTTGTGTTGTTAGTGGATAAATTCAGTGCTTGCTGACCATTAACAATAATGAAAATATTTTTTGGCGGAGTATTTTTTACCTTTATTATTGTTTCTTCAATACCAAAATTTTTAATCATGCTTAGAATAGCAAAAGATGGTTTATCTTTTCTTCTATCTGAGGTATTATAAATTTTACATGGAAAATATTTACCATCTTTTGAAATCCAGTTACTAAAGATTTCGGATATGATTGTCCAGGCAACGCAAACAAATGAAATAATCCAAGTCCAACTTGCACAAGCAAAGGAAACAATCCATACCCAACTTACACAAATTATATTGGTAATATAAGTCCATGCAACGCAAACAAACGAGACAATTTCATTCCAGGCAACACAAATAAAGGAAATAATTTCAGTAAAACCTTTGCAGAGCCATTGCATCCAAGACACCCAATTATTACACTTCTTTTTACGTTTTTCTCTTTTTTCAGCACAGACCTTTTTACGTTTTTCTCTTTTTTCAGCACAGACCTTTTTACGTTTTTCTCTTTTTTCAGCACAGACCTTTTTACGTTTTTCTCTTTTTTC
>Ga0164318_10004154_pt1 | contig 13845 bp, 12 predicted proteins | sample GuaBasSedimGuay9_FD_113734 | JGI IMG/M metagenome (GOLD analysis project Ga0164318, IMG submission 113734) | Subseafloor sediment microbial communities from Guaymas Basin, Gulf of California, Mexico - Guay9, Core 4571-4, 0-3 cm | ecosystem: Environmental > Aquatic > Marine > Hydrothermal vents...
ATGCTGTTGAGTTGGCGTTAAGCCTGAAGGAAAGATATGGGGGCTCCGTCACGGTAATATCTATGGCTCCTATAAGCGCTAAGATGGGCTTAGAATTCATTCTCGGAATGGGGGTCGATAAAGCGATCCTAATTAGTGATCCAACTTTTGCTGGAGCGGATACGCTTGCCACTTCCTACACTTTAGCAAAAGCCATCGAAAAACTCAGCCCCTTTGACATAATACTGGTCGGCCAAGAGACGATAGACAGCTCTACCGCGCATATCGGAGCGCAAATAGCTTCATGGCTTAAAATCCCATACCTGTATTATGTTACAGATGTGGAGATCCTCGACAAAAAGTTAAGGGTTAAGAGGAGATTGGAGAGAAGCATAGAGATCTATGAGCTACCCATTCCATCACTTATAGCCGTCGCTATGAAGTCCAATAAGCCCAGACCCGTTAGGCTCCTCCATAAGTTACGTGCGAAAATGGAACACGCCGTAGAGATTTGGAGCAATAGAGAATTGAGATTAAATCAGCGGTGCGTAGGGCTGAGCGGGTCACCGACGAGAGTTGAAAAGATAGTCCCAACGCCGTCTATACCTAGGAAAAAGGAGAGATTCGAGGGATCGGATGTAAAAGAAGCCGTTAGATGGCTTTTAGACAAATTAGAGAAGGAAGGGGTGAGTTTAGTTTGAGTGAAGAACGATGTCCGGAATGGGAATCCTTAGATAAAAATGAGTGGCGTGGGATCTGGGTTTTCATCGAGATCCTTGATGAAGGAATCAATACGGCATCTCTTCAGCTTTTAACACCAGCGAGAGGACTAGCGGATAAGCTGAACACAGAACTCGTGGCCGTGATTCTTGGGGACGATGTCAAGAAGTATTTGATGGAACCTATTTACTACGGAGCTGACAAAGTAATCTATGTAGAAGACAAAAAACTCCGCGCCTACTACCCCGACGTTTATGGAGAGGTTTTAGTCACGTTAATTAGGAAATATAAGCCTGAGATCTTTTTCGCCGCGGCAACCCTCAGGGGAAGAGAGATGGTGCCATACGTCGCAAATACCTTACGTACGGGGATAACGGCAGATTGCACCGATTTCTCCGCAGATGTTCAAAACCGTGATCTAATAATGATCAGACCTCCATTTGGCGCGACTCTTCTTGCACATATTCGAGTACCTAATCGGAGACCTCAACTCGCAACCGTGCGACCCAATGTCTTCAGACTGCCAAAGCGTGATGAAGGTAGGCGGGGAGAAATAATCGAGGAAAAGGTACGGGTTCCCGAATCGAAGATCAAGCTGATATCTCGTCAAGAAGTTAAAGTTGAAGAGACTCCAATAGAGAAAGCTGACATAATAGTTTCTGGAGGAAGAGGGCTTGGTTCTGCCGATGGATTTAAGTTACTGAGTGAATTGGCTAATTTGATAGGAGGCGTCGTCGCGGGATCTAGAAAGGCGGTGGACGCGGGTTGGATAAGTCATGACAGACAAGTAGGTCAAACAGGTAAGTCTATTAAGTCCATGCTTTACTTCGCTGTTGGGATTTCAGGTGCCGCGCAACACCTATTCGGAATAAGGGAAGCAAAAATCGTAGTGGCCATAAACGTTGATCCCGAAGCGCCGATCTTCGAAAATGCCGACTACGGTATCGTAGGTGACTACAGGCAAGTAATTCCCGCTTTAATCGACGAAATCAAGAGTCGAAGAGTAACAAAGGGCTCAAAAAATCAATAGAATTATATTTCCATTAATAAATTGCCGTCAAATGCCAAGAAGGATTGGGAAAAATTTTAATAATGTGATTATGATAAAAATTAGCGAGATGCCTATGAAGGATGAGAAAAGAGGAATGAACTCGCAGATCGATGAAAATGCCCTAAGATATTGGAACGGAAAAATAACCAGGAGACAAGCAATTTCTACAACGGCTAAAGTTGCAATAGCCATCGGTGTGGGAGCTGCTATTGCCGCCGCAGGAATCGGAGCTGGCGTATATTATGCGTCTCGTGCACCACCTACAAAGCCCGAGGAAAAGAAATTGGCCATCTACCACTGGTGGACCGCAGGAGGAGAACGTGAAGCAATAGACGCTGTTTATAAACTGTTCAAAGAGAAATATCCCGGAGTCGAAATAATCGACAATCCAGCTGCTGGCGGTGGCGGCGCCGTCATGAGAGCCGCTGTCAAGGCTATGTTGCTCGCCGGACAGCCGCCAGACACGTTCCAGATAACATATGGACCCGGCATGGTACAATCTTGGGCAGAGTTCTTGGAGTCTATAGATGATCTATGGGAGGGGCTTCCTGTCCCGGAGACCATGAAGAAATGGGCTAAGGTCGGCGGACACTATTACGTTATGCCTTTAAACATCCACAGAGACAGCAATCTATGGTATAATATCAAGCTAGTTAATGAGATAGGAATAGACGTGCCGATAAGCACTGTAGATGACTTCTTCAAGGCATGTGAAAAGGCAAAGTCTGCCGGATACATTCCATTCGCGTTCGGGACAGTCGGCGGCCAGAGATTCTGGCTTAACTACATACTCGAGTGGTTCATGATGGCCTCGCCCAACGGTGGGCCAGACTACGTCAATGACTTCAATTATGGAAGGGCGCATCCGGCAACGGATCCAGCCGTAAAAGACGCGCTGAAAAACATGGAGACGCTTTGGAAGAATTACGTCAACTCGGACTTCGGAGCGTTAACTTGGGATGAAGCAGGAAAGCTCCTAATGGCCGATAAAGCTGTATTTAATTACATGGGAGACTGGCAGAAAGGGCATTTCACGGCCTCTGGATGGAAACCGGATGTAGACTTCGGATGGCAACCAGCCCCAGGCACAGAGGGAGCGAGTATAGTTCACGGAGACTCCTTCGGCGTATGTAAGGGAGCCCCACACCCCACCTACGCCAAGGCATGGGTAAAACTCCTCTCCACCGTAGAGGCTCAGGAGGCATTCTGCGTAATCAAGGGAGCAACTCCGCCTAGGACAGACGTCCCACTAGACAGATTTGACCCCATGCAGAGAAGAATAGCTGAGTATATCAGGGGCCATAAAATCGTCGTGGGCGGACACGGCGTCGTCGAGGCATGGCTCGATAAATGCGGTGAGATACTAGAGGAGTTCGTATCATCATTTAACGTCGATAAGACGGTTGCGGCCTTAGATGCGGCATATCGCGAAATCTATCCGAAACCCTTAGAGTAGCAGCAAACGAGATAGGTGCCGAGAAAAATGACGAAATACGTCAACCTTCAAACTTTTTTATTTATTCTTCCAGCAATAGTCCTTGTTGGAACATTTGTCTATGCTTTCTCTATTTGGAATGTGTTCATTTCTTTAACGGATTGGAGGGGTCTTGTAACCAGAATTAGATTTGTTGGACTTGAAAATTATCTAAAGTTGGTAAGTGACCCCGTAGCCCAAAAAGCTTTAATAAACACTTTCTTGTTGGCGCTCACCTTCATACCATTAACGATGCTCATAGGGTTAGTTGTCGCAATACTTCTAGATTTGGAGCTTAAAGGAACAAGCATATTCAGAACGATCTTCCTTCTTCCACTATCCTTCTCCTTCGTAGTAAGCGCTACTATGTGGACTTGGATGTTTTCACCCGAACAAGGAACGATAAACTCCCTACTTAGGCTATTGCATTTAAACTTTCTCTGCCAACCTTGGATAACTTCTACCGAGCAATCCTTATGGTGCATTCTACTAGTATATGTTTGGCAATTCTCGGGATATGTTACGATAATATACTATTCCGGAATCAGATCAATTCCAAAAGAACATATAGAGGCAGCCGAGATAGATGGCGCTTCGACGTTTGACAAATATAGATACGTCGTAATCCCCCAGTTAAAGGGCGAGACGGTGGGAGTCTTAACTATCTTGCTGTTCTACGCCCTGAGGGTGTTTGACCTCGTATATCTATTGACGGGAGGTGGACCGGCGCTATCTTCCGAAGTTCTGGCGACGTATATGTATAGGATAACCTTTAACCAAAACCTATTTGCCTACGGAGCAAGTATAGGCACGCTAATTTTCGTCATCGCCCTTGCCATCATGGTTCCTTTCCTCATCCTCTCTAGAAGAAGGTGAAAATATGAATGGGAGAAAAATCTTGGCGTACGTGGTCACTGTAGTGGCGTGTGCCTTATATCTTCTACCCATGTATACTATGGTTAATGTATCCCTTAAATCACCCGAAGACCTCATATGGGGGCCAGTAATTCCGACTCGTAGACTTTACCTCGACTCCTATCTTCAGGCCTGGGAGGAAATCTCCGAACCGTTCTTTAACAGCATCGAGATGACGATACCGGCTACCGTGATTTCAACCTTTCTGGGCTCTATCTCTGGATTAGGATTTTACAGAGCCAAATTTAAATGGAAAGAGTTGTTACTTTTCTTAATCGTCTTGGGATTCTACGTGCCACCCCAGGCCGTACTCATCCCCTTGGTGAGGTTTTTAGCAAATATAGGTCTATATGGAACGATACCTGGTCTAGTGTTAACTCACGTCGCATACGGAATGCCGATTACAACATTATTGTTCAGAAATTATTACGAATCTATACCCAAGGAGATATTAGACAGCGCGGAAGTCGATGGAGCTAGCTTGATGACGCTGTATCGGAGCATCCTGTTCCCGCTCTCATTACCGGGATTTGCCGTAGTTTCCATCTTCCAATTCACAAACATATGGAATGAATTCCTTTTCGCGCTTGTGCTTAGCAGGGGGAAAGGCTCCCAACTTGTGACAGTCGCGATAGCGAATCTTAAGGGGACGACTTTGGCTGCTTGGAACGTACAGATGGCAGGAGCATTGATAGGAGCTGTTCCTGTTGTCATATTCTATATATTCGCGACAAAAATGGTGATTAAGGGTCTTATGGCCGGAGCCATCAAAGGATAAAACCTAACAACCCTAAGTTAATTTAAGGAAAAGTCTTTATATCTAACGGGAGTGTTGCCCCTGATGATGATCAGGGTTTTATTCGCTGGTGAAGGTTGGACAACGCTTCAACTCAACATAAAGGGTTTTGATATCTTTCATCTAGGAGGCTACCAAGATTTTGGCAGGTGGTTCAGAGAGGCTCTCTCTAAATTTGATGACGTCGAGATAGTTCATATGCCCGATTACGTTGCTTTCCGCGAGTTCCCAAAAACAGTTGAAGAGCTTAAGAAGTTTGATGTCGTCGTCCTAAGCGACATTGGAAGCAATAGCCTCGTTCTATACCCCGAATTCTTCAAGGTCCCCATGGGACCCAACAGGCTCGTAACGATACGTGATTACGTGAAATCCGGGGGAGGACTGGTAATGGCCGGAGGCTGGTACTCGTTTGCCGGAGAGTTAGGTATAGCCAAATATCATGGAACCCCCGTTGAAGAAGCATTACCTGTCGAGATAAGTCCATGGGATGATCGCGTTGAAACACCGGAAGGAGCATCGCCAAAAATACTGAAGCCACAGCACGAAATACTGAAGGGTATACCTACGGAGTGGCCGCAATTCTTGGGATATAACAGGGTCAAACTCAAAGATGGCGCTGAATTACTAGCCGAGATCAACGGAGACCCATTCATAGCAGTATGGAAATTCGGAGATGGGAAATCGATGGTATTCACATCGGACTTGGCGCCGCATTGGGGCACAGCGTTCATTGAATGGGAATACTATCCGAAGTTCTGGCATCAATGCATAAAATGGCTTGCAAGAAAGTAGGCGCGGAAAACTTCAACACTTTACTTTATTTATGATGCTGGTAAAGGCATTTAATTAACGGTATTTGTTTCTCGCGGAAAGGGAATATGACGCTATGATGCAGAAGGTCAGGCTATGGATCGCGGCCACCCGTCCTTGGTCATTTTTAATGACCTTAGCCTCTACACTGTTGGGCCTCATCCTTGCCGTTCAGTCCAAGTCTTATGAGTTAGATTACATAATCCCGGTTATATGCGGTCTCATACCAGTTCATGCGGCATCCAATATGTTAAATGACCTATTTGACGTGAAATATGGTTTTGATACGGTTGAAAGTCTGCGATTCAGGCAGCATCCAATTGCATCGGGAGTTATTAAGGAATCTATGTTAAAAAAGGCGATCCTAGCCCTTTATGGTATTGGGGTGATTATTGCGGCATATCTGACCTCGGTTAGGGGGGCATTGATCGCGATCTTTGCCGGCGTAGGCCTCATACTAAGTATTCTCTACAATGTAAGGCCTCTCAGGCTTAAGGAGAAGCCGCTGGGAGAACTCGTAGTCTTCGCCATATGGGGACCCCTAATCGTCTCGGGCACATATTATACCTTGACGGGATATCTGGCCTCCGGCGCGATTTTAGCTTCTGTACCAGTTGGTTTACTGGTTTCTGCCGTACTTTTAGCAAATAACATCAGGGACATCGAAAACGATTCGAAAAAGGGGGCTAAGACGCTGGCCATAATCATGGGATATACGGCCGCCTCCATGCTCTACGCATCTCTACTCAGCTTCACATACTTTCTGCTCATATTGCTTATATTTTTTGAAATATTGTCACCTACCAGCCTCGTCTCCTTGCTCACACTCCCTAAAGGAATTAGTTTAATTAGGCTCCTAAGGAATAAATCACCCGAAGAAGTCGATATAAAAACAGCCAAACTTACTTTAAGCTTCACACTATTAGTAATTATCGGAGAATCATTGAATCTCGTATCTCAAGCAATAAGAGCCTCTTAAACCTGGCTCGGATTTTTAATTTTTATATAAAGGGCTCGCTAAACTTTTTTTGTGATTAAAAAATATGTCGTCGCCATAGATCTTGGGGCAAGTAATCTGAGAGCCGCGTTAGTAGATATTGAAAGACCAGAACTTTTGAAAAAGATATCTGAGAAGACCCTAGTTTCCGAGGGCCCCGAAAAAATCTCAGAGCAAGTTGTCAACATCGTCAAGAAACTTCTGGCCAAGACAAAAGTAAGTCTAAACAAAGTCATCGGCATAGGCGTGGGCGCTCCAGGGCCATTAGATTTAAGAAAAGGAGGGATCGCGCGTGCGGTTAACATACCCTACGACTTCGTTCCCATAAGGGAGCCCCTTGAAGAGTCATTTAGGATCCATGCCGCCTTAATGAATGATGCAAATGCCGCCGCGCTGGGGGAGTGGATGTTCGGCGCTGGGAGAACAAAGAAAGTAAACACCCTCGTCTTCATCACGATCAGCACCGGAATAGGAGGAGGAATCGTGGAAGACGGCAGACTACTGATGGGGGCGGATGGAAATGCTGGAGAAGTCGGATGTTTATTGATCGATTATCGCGGAAAATTGCGGTGCGGATGTGGAAGATATGGACACTGGCAAGCTTATAGCTCTGGAGCCGGGATTCCAAACTACGTAAAATACTTAGTGGAATCGAGAGAACTTACAATTAAAGAAAATTCTCTACTATTCAAAACAAGTAACAATTTGAGAAAATTGTCAGCAAAAATTCTTTATGAATGTGCTAAGAAGGGCGATGCGGACGCTCTAAAAATAGTCGAGAACCTGGCGATAATAAACGCCGCCGGAGTAGGTCAGGTCATTAACGCATATAATCCCGATATAATAACGCTTGGCGGCTCGATCGTCCTCAACAACGTTGAACTTACCATAGACAAGATGATGCCATACGTCAAAAATTATGCTTCAAATCGTATTCCAGAAATTTTGCCAACACCCCTAGGCGAAGATATAGTACTTTACGGCGCTGCTGCGGTGCTCTTGAAGGAGGTAGAAGAAAATGAGCGAAAATTTAGTAAATGAAGTTCAGAAAAGAGTGCAGAAAATAGAGGGAATCATATGCAGCTTTAACGTCAATATTGATGTCATCCACAAGTTAATTGAAGACGAACTATTGAACGTCCTCCAAAGAATCTATAAGAACAAGATGATCGATTTAACAGCTCCCCCTCCAACCACTATAAGATCCCCCGAAGACTTCATAGCCTGTCTTATATACGTAATACATAATGAGAAGACGGCAGAATGGATCATAGAAAATCCTGAAGTTAACGATTGGATTAAAACAAATTTCAAAGAATATCACGTAAGAATTGGAGGACAAGCGGGGAATATAGCATATCAGCTTGCGAAATTCGGGGTTAGAAAAGTTTACCTTTCAATTCCAAGTATATCGACGACTCAAGCAAAAATCTACGCCGATTTTCAGAACATATATGTCCCCGTGCGGAAAGACGGAAAGATCCTGCTCAAGCATCCGTTAGAAGCAGTTAACCCAGAAGAGGAAGACTTAATCCACTGGGTATTCGAAATCCCATCAGGCTTTACCCTAAAGATAGAGAAATTATATCACAAAACTTCTACCCCCTTGAGGTTCATAGCAACATTCGACGAACTATGTTCTAAGTTGTTTTTTAAGGATGATTTTGAAAAAGCGGCGATGGAGCTTGCTAAAAAATCCAATTATGCCCTTGCAAGCGGATATCACTTATTAAAAAAGACATATAATGATGGATCAACGCCTTCTGAGCATGTAGACAAGACAATCGCGTTAATACGCTCTTGGAAGAATGCGAATCCGAACATTAAGGTGCATTATGAACACGGATTCATGCACGACCTCGACCTCATCCAGATCGTTTTCGACAGGATAAATGGCGTTATAGACGCCGTGGGAATGAATGAAGTAGAGCTGCCATTAATACTTAAGGCTTATGGATTAAAGGAGGCGGAAAAGTGTTGGAAGCTCCCGAATTCCACTAATCTCTTTGAAGGATTGTTAAAACTTTATGAAATATTTGGATTTGGCCGCCTAACTCTACACACAAGAGACTTCGCGATGAGCATATCCTCTAAACGATTCGACGTAGAACCCGTTGATGAACTCCGAGGTCTAATTTTTGGATGCTTAACGGCGGCAGCTCTTGCGGCGACTGGAAAGTTTTGCAGTATTCGTGAGATTGCGGAGAAAGTCCCTAAACTCGTGAACAGCACTATAGGACTTAAACAAAAGGAGGTGCTTTCCGAGTATCTCAAGAAATATTCTCACTCGGAGGCCAAGAGCTTCGAGCAGAGATCCATATTTGATGGAGGGGATTTCATTTTAACTTACACCCCCGCTAAAGTTGTAGAGAATCCAGTTGTAACGGTTGGCCTTGGAGATGCATTCACAGCAGGGTTACTTGTTATGGAGGCGTCATAATATATTCGAAAAAGACAAACTTAATAAGCGCGTAATGACATACCAACCAACTGGAGAGAATATGAAAAACTCTAATGATAAATTTGTCACGGAAGTTGTTGAAAATTTATCTAAAATAGTTGGTAAGGAACGCGTTACCTCGAATTTGATTGACCTACATTCATACGTTCGTGATGCCAGCCCTCTTGAGGCGCCTCTCCCAATGGCCGTTGTTAAGCCTCTCACAACCGAAGAAGTTTCGAAAATACTTAAGCTTGCTAATGAGATGAAATTTAGGGTTTTTGTAAGAGGCGGCGGGACAAGCGCCGGAGGCGGCGGACTAGCGTTTATGGAGAATTCCATATTGATTGACATGACAGCCATGAACAAGATATTAGAAATTTCCGAAGCGAATATGAGCGTTACCGTACAAACAGGGGTAATATGGTCTACACTTAATAAAGAACTGGCAAAACACGGATATAGAGTTCCTTTCTGGGGCCCTGAAAGCGCCTATGGAGCAACTGTGGGGGGATCTCTTGCGCTCGCTTCAATGTCATCCCAAGGCGTAACCGAGGCCGGGGGTACCTATAATCAAGTAATCACCCTTGAGGTCGTTCTTCCCACAGGAGAAGTTATTCGTACGGGATCCGACTCTTTACCAAACGGAGGCAGATTTGCGAGAGTGTGTAATGGCGGGGATTATGCCGGAATATTCTTGGGTTCTATGGGCGTATTTGGCGTGATCACGGAAGCAACCCTCAAATTAGAATGCTTGCCAACTGCTCAAAAATGTATAGGAGTAGTATTTAAGAAATGGAAGCAAGGAATAGATTTTGTCTATAAAATCCTTCGCTCCAAAACGATTCCTAAATCCCTAAACATAAACCCTGGAATGAGGGCAGTAAAATCTTCATATGGAGTTGAGGGAGAATGCGCATTTAGGATAATCTTAGAGGAGATGAATGAGAAAATAGCAGACATAAAAGAACAATTAATACGTTCTTACGCAAAGGAACTCGGAGGATTTTTCCCAGATGGAATAGATGAAAAGGTTAAGGAATGGTGGGATGGCATGTTCTTCAGGCTCGTTAAAGGTGAGAAAAAGTATGGATTCGCCGCACATGCGTGCCATAGAATTCCATTACAAAAACTTCCAATAGCAGTTAAGGAAGCAGAGCACTATTTCCTTGAAGTTCATAGGGTTGAGGAACGTGGAATGCATTTTAGCGTGGGATGTTATGTAAGTGAACAAAGACCGGCATGCGGTTTTTATCCGTTTCTCTATTATCGTGATGAACCAGAAACGAGGAAAATAGCTTTAGAAATTTGGGAGGGATGGATCGCACATGCTATTAAAGCGTATGGAGCATGTCCATACTGGATGGGAATCGTATGGAGTAGAAACCTACTTCCGAACCTGCGACCCGAGTATGTTGGATTCCTGAAGAGATTAAAGAGGGCATTAGACCCCAACAACGTATTAAATCCTGGAATGTTGGTGTAGACGGGCCGTGAATTGGTTATCTAAATTAAAAACTTACATCTTCGACTTAGATGGAACGTTGGTTGACTCAGAAGAAGCCCATCTATCTTCTTGGTTGGAGGCATTATCGAAATTTTCACCGATAAAGACATCGGAACTTCAACGATATTTTGGTTTGGACACAAAATACATTGCAGCCAAGTTCATAAAGGATGAAGAAAAAATTAAACAATGTGTAGAACTCAAAGAACGATTATTTGACAAATTATGGAAGGAAAAATCATGCATAAATCGATGTGTGAGAGAGCTACTTTCATACCTAAAAGAGAATGAATTTAATATCGCCGTAGCATCATCCAATCCCGTTAATCGGATAGAAGAAATACTAAATTTTTTTGAGATAAGAGATTTTTTCGACGTGATCGCCGGAAGAGAGCACGCCGGCAAAGGGAAGCCCCATCCAGACATACTACTTTACATCTTAAAAAGACTAGAAACAAATGCCTCTGTGGCAGTCTATGTGGGGGATTCCCCCTTCGACGTTTTAACGGCTAAAAATGCTGGTGTCCATTCAATTCTACTGAAATATCAACACAGGCTTGAAGTGGCAGAAGTTGGCGTTGTTCCGGATTTGATAGTGAATTCTCTTTGTGAGCTACTTTCCCTAATTAAGCAGGCTTATCTTTAGATTAACATTTATACACATTTGTGAGTTGGATGCCTTACTCTATATTTATATAGATCCTTCTTCATCACCAACTTTGATGAAACATGAGAATTAGTTTGCTTACGAATATTTTTTCATATAAGCTACCTCCCGAGGAAGCAAAAAAGTGGACTTGGTCCGGGAAAATGGCAGCATATATTCTTGAACTAGGTTACGATGGCGTAGAGCTGTCTGCAAAACGCCACTTGAATATTGATCGCGTGTTATCTGGCGAGGCAGGCGAAGTTAGAAAAATAGCCGAAGAATATGGTTTAGAGATAACGGCATTAGCAGCACATTATAACCACCTCCATCCAGATAAAGAGCTGCGGAAAAAATACAACGATAATTTTATGAAAATTATTGAAGCAGCCTCATTGCTAGACGTTCCCGTCGTAATTACTTTCTCGGGAATGCAGTACCCATTCAACATATTCTATCCATATCCTGAGTCAAACATAGATGAGTTAGAAAAAGCTTGGGGGGAGTTCAGAGAAGTTTGGGGTTGTTTAGTGGATCACGCGGCAAGCCATGACGTAAAAATAGCTATAGAAGCTCACTTCGGCCACCTCGTCTATAATACTCAAACGGTAACTCGAATGTTTAGGGAAATACCCTCAAAAACTATAGGACTCAACTTTGATCCATCACACTATGTTTGGCAATTAATAGATCCTATGATCATTGTGGAAAGATTTGGCGATAGAATATATCACGTCCACGTAAAAGATGTCGAATTCAATAACGAGAAATTGAAAGAAAATGGTCTTCTTGCTACAGGAAAATGGATATCCGAGGAAAGATCTTGGAGATTTAGAGTTCCAGGTAAGGGTGTCATCGACTGGAAGAAGCTTATACAATCGCTGCTCTCAAGAGGTTATAGGGGTACGCTGTCTTTTGAGCATGAAGACCCGATACTGGATCTAGAAAAGGGGGCTAAAGAAGCATCCAAGTTCCTTCGAGAAATCTTAGATGAATTGGAATGTAGATAAAAACTAAAGAATCATTTTTGGGAGAGGACGAAAACATATAGCCTAGCAAGTGAGTAATGGTTATCGTTAAGTTATGGCGAGTATTGAGGATTACGTTAATAACCTTAAAAACAAGATTGAGCAACGCCTGTACAGTATAATCAATTTCACGCCGAATTCAGAGATATTATTAGAAACGGTTAAAAATGGAAAAAGACTCCGACCAATCCTTCTTATTCTCGTTTTCGAGGCATTTGACGGCGAAAACTTCGAGAGTGCACTAGATCTAGCTTGTGCTATTGAATTAAGTCACTGTGCTAGCCTAATATTCGACGACATATTGGATGAACACGCCGAGAGAAGGGGGAAACCAGCCCTCTGGAAGAAGATCGGGATAAAGCAATCAGTAATAATCGGCCATAAGCTAATTAACTTAGCTTTTCGATTGGCTTTAAAGAATGGAATCTACTTTGCGGATATGTTCCTGAAGACGTGGAACGATGCTGTAGATGGAGCTTGGCAGGAGCTCACTAAACTAAACAGTCACGAATATAATCGCAGGCTATACATGAATATAGTAAAAAAGAAAACAGCCTCCATGTTTAGTGCCGCAGCCGAAATCGGGGCGCTTATAGCGAATGCTCGCCCAAAAGATGTTAAGACTAGTAAAAGATATGGTGAAAAAGTAGGCATGGCATTTCAGCTTGCAGACGACTATATAGACTCGATCCTTGGACAAGAGCTGGTCACTTTATGCGATTATAAACATTTCTTCGAAAAAGAACTATTTTCCGCAATTTCAGAATGTATAAGGACTTGCGAAAAAATGAGCGTCGCTAAGCCTTACAAAGATTATCTCAAACATTTCCCACTTTATTGCGTTGAATTGATTTTTAATGCCGTAAAAAGTCTTCAGAGATGAAAGTGTTGCAAACGTTTTTACAATGGGACATCAAGATCTCATTATCTTCGGTAACATGTAATCCCGCGAGCTGTCGGTGAAAAATGTGATGGAGCAGAATAAAATCGATTCTTAAGCACTTTGAGGAAATCCTTTAGGCGACATTCGACACCGTATCTTTCCTCTTTAAACCTCATATGCAGATATATCCTAAGTATAAGGCGCCAATCTTTCTTGACGAGGAAGTTTCCTTTAAGTAGCTTTTCTACAAAGGCAAAAATCGTCGTGAATGGCTTGAACGTTTTAAGAATAGATCTCTCATATTTGTTCAAATCTTCTAAGTTATTAGCTAAGATCTCGGCGGACCAAATACTCGGAATGATCCCCTCTCCTAGCATGGGGTAAACAGTTCCTATGGCCTCGCCTATTCCCACGATTTTGCCTCGAAGGATTGGCCGGCAAAAGTGAGGTGTGGAAATTCGTACCGGCTTCGCATCCATTCTTAGAATTTCACCCTGACATTTTTTGATAAAGTTGTTTAAAAAAATGATATGTCTTCTCTGATAATCTCCGGCGCCTATGTGGAATTCATGTTTGCTGAGGGGGAAATACCAGAGGTA
>Ga0164318_10004155_pt1 | contig 13844 bp, 11 predicted proteins | sample GuaBasSedimGuay9_FD_113734 | JGI IMG/M metagenome (GOLD analysis project Ga0164318, IMG submission 113734) | Subseafloor sediment microbial communities from Guaymas Basin, Gulf of California, Mexico - Guay9, Core 4571-4, 0-3 cm | ecosystem: Environmental > Aquatic > Marine > Hydrothermal vents...
ACAAGAACTTTCAAATTTAAAACAGCGATGACAGACGGCGAAAAATTAAAACAAAGACTTTTGGAAACAGGCATGAAAAAAACAGAATTTGCCCGGCGTTACGGAACATCTTCGCAAAATGTTTATATGCTTTTTAAAACAAAGGAGTTTCGTAAGGATGTAAAGAACAAAATTGAAAAAATTTTGGAATTTAAGTTTGAACCTAATTTTCCGGATGAGTATAAAATGAAATATTTTGATATTTTAAAAAAATATACAGAAATTTTGGAAGAAAACAAGATGTTAAACAAAGATATTACAAAGCTAAAAAAGATGCTTCTATAATGAAATATAATTATTACAAAAAGCAAACAACAAATGCTTAATGCCTTAATTTTCATAAGCATTTGAATTTTAAAAATGTAATGTTTTGCAAGATATTAATTATGAGACAGTGATATTAAAATTCTTTATTACAGCTTATTTAACAGATCTTTTAATATCTCTGATTCATCTCTTAATCGAGCAGCCTCTGTAAAATCTAAGTTTTCGGCAGCTTTATACATTTTCTTTTCGGTATTGGCAACAGCTTTTTTCAATGCATCTTTATTCATATATTGAACAACAGGATCAGCCGCTATTGAAGTTTTCTTATTTGCAGAATATTTATTATCAAATGTTTGTTTATCGGTTAAATGAATTTTACCGAGTTCTTTTTTTATTTGTGTCGGTGTAATGTGATGTACTTCATTATATTTTAACTGCTTTTTCCGGCGACGGTTGGTCTGATCAATGGTCTTTTGCATGGATTTCGTAATCTTATCCGCATACATAATCACTTTTCCGTTTAAATTACGTGCTGCACGTCCTGCCGTCTGTGTTAATGAACGTTCCGAGCGTAAAAATCCTTCCTTATCGGCATCTAAAATAGCAACCAAGGAAACCTCAGGCAAATCAAGACCTTCGCGTAATAAATTTACACCGATTAATACATCAAATAATCCGCGTCTTAAATCTTCCATAATTTGAACGCGTTCAACCGTATAACATCCGAATGAATATAACGACTGCGAATGCTGATTTTATCAAAATAAGCCGATAATTCTTCAGCCATACGCTTTGTTAAAGTTGTAACCAGCACACGTTCATCTTTTACGGCACGTTCATTAATTTCTGCAAGCAAATCATCAATTTGATTTAAACTCGGACGCACGTCAATCGGAGGATCAATCAGTCCTGTTGGTCTTATAACTTGCTCAACTACAACACCTTCTGTTTTTGTATATTCATAATCCGATGGTGTCGCACTTAAATAAATCGTTTGCTTGCCAAATCCCTCAAATTCTTCGAATTGCAAAGGTCTGTTGTCGATTGCAGCCGGTAATCTGAAACCGTATTCCACCAGATTTAATTTCCTGGAACGATCGCCGCCGTACATCGCATGAACCTGCGACAAAGTTACATGACTTTCATCAATGATAATCAGAAAATCATCCGGAAAATAATCCAATAAGCAAAATGGCCTACTGCCTGGTTTTCTGCCGTCAAAATACCGTGAATAGTTCTCAATTCCCGAACAATAACCCAATTCTTTAATCATCTCAACATCATAGGTTACACGGTCTTCAATGCGTTTTGCCTCAAGATGTTTCCCTACTTCCTTAAAATAATCAATTTGTTTTCCCAAATCCAATACAATTTGGTCAATTCCTTGATTTAATCGCTCTTTGGTAGTCATAAAAATACTTGCGGGATAAATTCGGATATAATCCATAGTATCAATTGTATGGCCGTTAATCGGGTCAAAAGTTACGATTTCATCAACTTCATCGCCCCAAAAAGAAATGCGAACAGCGATATCGCTGTATGCCGGAAATACATCAATCGTATCACCCGACACTCTGAAATTTCCTCTGTTGAATTCAATATCATTACGTGAATAAAGACTTGAGACAAGATCTCGTAAAAACTTATTTCTCGGTAAGTTATGTCCTTTTTTTACTTCTATTAAATTAGAATAAAAATCTTCCGGATTTCCGATACCGTAAAGGCACGATACCGAAGAAACTACAATCACGTCTCTTCTGCCTGTCAGTAAAGAAGTTGTCGTGCTTAATCGTAATTTCTCAATTTCTTTATTAATACTTAAATCTTTCTCAATAAATGTATTGGAAGACGGAATATAAGCTTCCGGTTGATAATAATCGTAATACGAAACAAAATATTCCACGGCATTTTCGGGAAAGAAACTTTTGAATTCACCGTAAAGTTGAGCCGCAAGCGTTTTATTATGACTTAAAACCAAAACCGGTCGATTCAATTTCTCAATGACATTAGCAATTGTAAATGTTTTTCCGCTGCCGGTAACGCCCTGTAAAATTTGGAACTTCTCTCCCGCCCCGATACCTTTTACAAGCTCATCAATCGCTTGTGGCTGATCACCTGTCGGTTTATAATCGGATTTAAGTTTGAAGTTCATTTATTATATTAATAAAATTCGGTTCATTATTCGTTATTAATTGTTAATTATCGATTATAATATTCGTTTCAGCATAAAATAAACAGGCAAATGGTCGCTGTAACCGCCGTAATAATTTTTTCCGCCGTAGGTTTTATTCGGAGTTTTAAAATTAGCTTTTGCATTGTAATATAAGATTTTATCATTTTTAAAAACCTGTCCGTCTTCGGCATAAAATTCTTTTCCGTTTCGTAATACCTGCGAAACAATTAAATTATCCAACATAAACCATTGATAATCTCGGGAATTTGTTCCTTCACCTTCTAATGATTTATCATACAATAAATTATAAAACTCGTTAAAATCAGGATTTTTTGTATTATCAGTAGCATCCAAAACCTTATCTAAACTTTTGCTTTTCGGATCATCGTTAAAATCACCCACAATAATAATATTTGCTGTCTTATTTCCCGCAAAGATTTTATCGGTTTCGGCTTTTAAAATCTTTGCTGCTGCCACACGTTTAAATTCAGTTTCTTCTCTCCCGCCCCTGCGTGATTTCCAATGATTTACAAAGATATGAAAAGTATCACTATCGGCAAAATTTCCGATAACATGCAAAATATTTCTCAATTTCGAATTCGGATCTTCAGGAACAATTACCGGAATTTCCTTATAATCAATCAAATGAAATAAATCACTGCGATACATCAAAGCAACATCAATACCGCGTGTATCCGGTCCTTCTTCATGAACAACTTTATAATTTCCTTTCTTAAGTAATTTACTGTTTGCCAAGTTAAGAACAACCGATTTATGCTCAACTTCACACAATCCGACAATGGCAGGTAATTCATTTGAAAGATGGCTTAAAACCCACGATAAATGTTCGATTTTTTTCTCATAGCGTTCTTTTGTCCAATGTTTATATCCCTCAGGAGTAAATTCATCATCATTTGTATCGGAATCGTTGACGGTATCAAATAAATTTTCAACATTATAGGATGCTATAACATAAGCATTCTCTTTTTTCAGATTTACCATATTATTTTTTTCAGGTTTGAAATTACTTGTCGTATTTTTCTCATTATTAAACACTTTACAAGAAGAAAAGAACAGTATTCCTGTCGAGAAAATGAATATTATTTTACGCATATTTCGCTGTTTAAAATGTAAAATTAAAAGTTTATAAAGTCAATATTTAAAATCATCCGAAAAAAATTTACATTTGCTTTTTTAATTTTAAAAATATATAAATGAAATTTATCGGATTATTTATAGTATTATTTTCGATTACACTAAATTTGAGTTTTGCTCAAAAACTTGCACCCGACACTTATCTTATTCGTTTTAAAGATAAGGCAAATACACCTTATTCAGTTGATAAGCCGCTTGATTACCTTTCGGAAAGAGCACTTGCCCGAAGGCAAAAATACAATATTCCGATTACCGAACAAGATATTCCGGTAAATAAAACATACATCGACAGCATAAAACATCTCGGATTTGATATATATGCTGTTTCAAAATGGTTCAATTCCGTTGTTGTTCACAGTGAAGATTCTGCTTTAATTGATAAAGCATATCAAATTGATTTTGTTGACACTGCAAAAATTTTAAAAAAAGAAAAAGTACACTATAAACCAGCGAAACCGGAAAAAATTGTCATTGAAAGTAAACCCGATACCTTTTTTAATTACGATTACGGTTTCGGTAAAAATCAAGTTCGTATAATGAACTTACAAAATCTTCATAATAAAGGATTTGCAGGGCAAGGAATGCAAATTGCAATTTTGGATGCCGGTTTTAAAAATGTTGACAGATTAAAAGGTTTTGACAGCATCAGAACAAGAAATCAAATTCTCGGAATTAAAGATTTTGTTGAAAGAGACAGTGATGTTTATCGTGATGCAACACACGGAATGCAGGTATTATCTACAATTGCTGCAAATTATCCCGACAAATTAACTGGAACAGCACCGGAAGCAAAATTTTGGCTGTTGCGAACTGAAGATGAACATTCAGAAAATTTGGTTGAAGAATATTATTGGGTCTCAGGTGCCGAATATGCGGACAGCATCGGTGCGGATATCATTCATTCGTCTCTCGGTTATAACAATTTTGATGATACTTTAGTGAGTTTCAAATACAGTGATATGAACGGTGAAATTGCTCCGGCAACAATTGCTTCTGATATTGCTTCTTCAAAAGGAATTTTATGTGTTACAAGTGCCGGGAACGAAGGTGATGCTCCGTGGAAATATATTACATCTCCGGCTGATGCCGACTCAACATTAACTGTCGGTGCAATTTCCGGTGAAGGGATGATTGCAAATTTCAGTTCGATCGGACCCACACCCGACGGAAGAATAAAACCGGAAGTTGTTGCTCAAGGTGCCTTTGTGTGGGTTTTAAATCCAAAAAGAGGCGTTACTTTCTCTTTCGGAACATCATTTTCGGGACCGATTATCGCCGGTGCCGTAGCTTGTTTATGGCAAGCGCATCCCGAATGTACGAATATGGAGATTATTGATGCCGTCATCAAATCTTCGGACAGATATACAAATCCTGATAACGAATACGGTTACGGGCTTCCTGATTTTGATAAAGCTGATAAGTACCTGAAAATGAGAGGAAAATAATATCAGACAATTATCAATTGTCAATTATTAATTATTAATTATTAATTGTTTCCAAACTTTTTCTTGCAGCTTTTCTGCCCAATTCTATCAATTCTTCGGCTTTGAAAAAATCAAAAGTATTGCCGGCATGTCTGGAAATTGTTATTAAAATATCCGGCTTGTATAATTGCATCGACATTTCCGACATTTTAAAAATCATTGCTCGAGTGGCATAATCAATTAATTTCAGGTAACCCGGTTTTCGTAATTCTTTTTTATGAGTATCAATTAATTTCAGCTTTGCATTGATATTAAGACCGGCACTTATAATGCGTCTCTTATTTTCTTGATTTTTTTCTTTTTTATTCTCTTCATAAGGAATATCGGCATACACATCCACTGCAACCAACAAATCACCTTCTGTTCGTTTTACACGATTAAGCGGAAGCGGGTTTAAAACACCGCCGTCCACCAAAATAACATGCTCTTTATTTACCGGTTTAAAAATTGTCGGAATGGCGGTTGATGCTCGCAATGCCTCATACATGCTGCCTTCAGTAAAGACAATTTCTTTTTCATTTAAAATATCGGTAGCAACGGCAGCATAAGGAATGTTACAATCTTCAATAAGTTTATCGGGAATAAAAGTTTGCATCGTTCTAAAAACTTTCTCACCTTTTATTAAACCGTTTTTACTGAACGTAAAATCCATTAAGTTCAGAACATTTGCACGTTTTAAATTCAGCAACCACTCTTTAAATTCTTTAAGATAACCGGCGGCATAAACACCGGCTACAACAGATCCCATTGAGCTTCCTGCAACAGATTTTATTTCATATCCTTGTTTTTCAAGTTCTTCTATAACGCCGATATGTGCAATTCCTCTTGCCCCGCCGCTTGATAATACTAATGATATCGGTTGTTTTTTCATTTTCGGATGTTTTTAATTTCGCTATAAATATAAATATTTTATTTTTAAGACATCTTTTAAAAGCAATTATTTATTTTTGCGAATGAAATGATGAAAAACGTATTCAAAGACAATAAAGCATTTTTAATCCCTTATTTATCAATAATATTGATATTAACTTTTGTTTTATTCAAATTTGACAAAATTAATATCCACATTTTTATTAATCAACAGCATTCCGAATTTTTTGATTTCTTTTTTAAATATTGGACTTGGCTCGGAGACGGGATTTTTGCTGTAATTTTCGTTATATTTTTATTATTTGTAAAATATCGTTTTGCTATAATATCAGGAATTTCATTAATCTTAACCGGTTTAACGGTTCAATTATTAAAACATACGGTTTTTTCAGGAAATTTAAGACCTGAATTATTTTTTAAAATTCATTATCAAGGTTCATACAAACTCCATACGGTTACAGGTGCCGAACCTTCTCACTTTTTTTCGTTTCCTTCCGGACATACAGCTGCAGCTTTTGCATTGTTTTTTTCGGCGGCATTGTTTGTAAAAAATAAAAACGTAAAATTCTTGTTTTTGATTTTTGCACTCTTGGTCGGATATTCCAGAATTTATTTATCTTGGCATTTTTTAAGCGATGCAGTTGCCGGCTCCTTAACAGGAATGATTATTACTCTGGTAACATATTTATTTATAAACAGATACACTAACAACTTTTTTGAAAAATCATTATTAAAAAAGTAAGAATGAGCAATAAAATACAAGAATTTAACGATTATCGAGAAAAGATGAATAAACTGATTTTATCTCACGATAATTTGGTGATAAAACGTCTTTTTAATCTGGATATGAAAACTTATCAGGACGATGCTTTATCATCTAAAGTAAAAGAAATGCTCGGTTTGGCAACATCTATGGTTTTACGATGCGATGATTGCATCAAATACCATCTCTTGAAAAATGTAAAAATCTTGAAGTCAACGATAAAGAAATGTATGAATTGTTTTCGATTGCTTTATTAGTAGGCGGTTCAATTGTTATTCCGCATCTTCGCAGAGCAGCAGAATATTGGCTCGAACTTTCGACTTTATAACTTTTAACTTTATAACTTTTAACAAATATGTCAAATTTAGTAAAAAACGCAGCCGGACGTTTAGTCCCTACGGAAATTAACGGTGAAAAACAAGTGCCTTATCAAGGTGTGGGTAAATACAAACCTGAAGGTTACAAACATGCGGTACGAATTCCTTCAAATGCCGATTATCCGCTTGACGGTAATAAACAAGTTGCATCATTAAAGGAAGCACTGATAAAATCAGGTTTAAAAGACGGTATGACTATTTCATCGCATCATCATTTCAGAAACGGTGATTTAATTATGAACCAAGTTTTTGATATTGCCAAAGAATTAGGTGTTAAAAACTTACGTTGGTTTCCGTCAGCATCTTTTCCCTGTCATGAACATCTTATTCAGTATTTGGAAGACGGCACAATTGAACGAATTGAAGGCAGTATGAACGGACCGCTCGGGCGTTTTACATCACAAGGCAAAATGAAATGCACGGCAATTTTACGTTCACACGGCGGAAGATACCAAGCCGTACAAGACGGAGAAGTAAAAATTGACATTGCAATCATTGCTGCCGGAACAGCCGATCCTTTCGGAAATGCAAACGGTGTAACGGGGTCATCGGCAAGCGGTTTGTTGGGATTTGCTCTTGCCGACAGTCAATATGCAGATAAAGTCATCGTTGTTACGGATAATATGGTGCCCTTTCCGTGTGTGCCTTGGCAAATTCAAGGAAATTATGTTGATTATACCGTAAAAGTTGATAAAGCCGGCGATCCGGATAAAATCGTTTCCGGCACAACACAAATTACCAAAAGTCCCGACAGACTGCTACTTGCCGAAATGACTGCAAAATTTTGCGAAGTAACGAGCATTATCAAAGACGGATTTTCATTCCAAACCGGTGCCGGCGGAACATCTCTTGCCGTCAGCAAATATTTTGGTGATATTATGAAAAGTAAAGGCATAAAAGCACGATTTGCCAGAGGAGGCAGCAACAAATATCTTGTAGAAATGCTTGAAGAAGGTTTGATTGATTATATTCTTGACGGACAAACATTTGATTTAGAAGGCGTACGTTCGATGCGTGAAAATACGAACCATACTTGGACAAGCCCGTTTACAAGTTATAATTATCACAGCAAAGGTAATTTTGCCGGAATGGTTGATGTTGTTATTCTCGGAGCAACCGAAGTGGATGTCAATTTTAACGGAAATGTGGTAACCCATTCCGACGGTATGCTGATGCACGGTATCGGCGGGTGGCAAAATTGCTTATTCAGTAAAACGGTTATTTTACCGATACCCTTATTCCGAAATCGAATTCCCGTTATTACGGATGAAGTTACAACTTTAACCGGACCGGGCGAATTGATTGATGTTATTGTAACTGAAAGAGGTATTGCGATAAATCCTTTACGAAAAGATTTGATTGAAGCAAGTAAGAATTCCGGTTTACCGATAAAAACCATTCAAGAATTGAAGGACGAAGCTGAACAAATATGCGGGAAACCGAAAAAACCCGAATTTACGGATGAAATTATCGCCGCTATAAAATGGGTTGACGGAACGGTGATTGATGTGGTGAGGAAAGTGAAATAAATTAATCTGATTTTAAAATATTTTTATGAAATATAAAACCATTATCCCTGCAATTATAATGATTATGTTTGTTGAAATATTGGGATGTTCACAAACTTCCGAAAAAAATGATACTATGAAAATATCAGATTCTGAGAAAAACATAAAAATTGTTGTAACTGATTCAGGATTAGGCGGTTTATCCGTTGCAGAAGATATTTATCATAAAATTAATGACACAAAAATATATGATAAAGTCGATATCATTTTTGCAAATGCGCTTTTTGATGCAAATTCCGGTTACAATCGACTGACTGACAGAAATGAAAAAATACGTATTTTCAATGAAGCTTTAAACGGAATTGAGAAAAATTTTAAACCTGATTATATTTTTGTTGCCTGCAATACTTTATCCGTTTTATATAACAAAACTGAATTCTCAAAAAAAACTGATGCTAAAGTTATTACAATAGTCGATTACGGTGTGAATTTAATTGATGAAAATTTAAGAAAGAATAACAATTCAAATGTTATCATATTCGGAACAAAAACAACAATAAACGGAAATACTTACGGTAAATTATTAGTTAACAGAAAGTTTAATAAGGATAGGATTGTTTCACAAGCATGTCCGGAGCTGCAAGAATATATAGAAAAAGACCCGAAAGGAGAAGAAACATTCAATCTTATTTCAAAATATGTAGGTTTGGCAATAAACAAACTTAATAATCCGGAAAATGATTTATACGCAAGTTTAAATTGTACACATTACGGATATTCGAACGATTTATGGGAAAAGGCATTTAATCAACATAATCTTAAATTAAAAGGTCTGTTAAATCCAAATTCGAAAATGGCTGCGGTTCTCTTTACGAAAACAAACAAAAAGATTCACAAAAATACAGAAATTAAATTGTCTGTTGTTTCAAAGGTTAAACTTGCAGAACAAAATATAAATTCTATGTCGAATTTATTTAAAAAATCTTGTCCTGAATTATCTGAAGCTCTGAAAAATTATCAGCTGAAAACGGATTTATTCAGTTTCTGAACAGTTTTCTTATAACAAAAGAACGCTTTATTCGTTTTTAAGCTGAATGCTAATCTGTCGTAATGAAATTTATAAAATTGTATTTATTTTTAATCTTAATTTTAAATTCAATTATTGCTGATTCAGCCGTTGTTTTCGGCATCCTTACCGATGAAACAGGTACTCCCCTGCCCTTCGCCTCTGTTTTTGTAAAGAACTCTACCACAGGTGTTTCAGCAAATTTTGAGGGAAAATATTTTCTGGAATTAAAAGCCGGAACTTATACCTTAATCTACTCATTTCTCGGATATGAAAAATTTGAAAAAGTCGTAATATTAAACCAAAATCAACATCTGAAACTTGACGTTAAATTAACAAGAGCTGTTTCCGCCATTGATGAAGTTGAAATTATTGCCGATAAAGTTGACAGAGCTAAGTCGATAATGAAAAATGTTCGTGCTAAACGAAAAGATTATTTGAATGCAGTAAAGAATTATCAATGTGAAGTTTATGCAAAAACTTCTTTCGAAAAAGAGTATCACTCAAAAGATACGATAAAAATTAAAGATTATGATACTACAAAAGTAACGGTAACAGTTTCTGAAAAAAAACAAGACCTTAATACCGTACTGAAAAAAGATAAATTAAATTTAATCGAATACATTGCCGAAGTATATTATAAACAACCCAATCATTATAAGGAAGTTATTAAAGCATATCATGATTTTTCGGAACAAAAACCGCCGGGACAATCAATTACGGTTCAAGCCGGTATTGAGGACGAAGAAATTGCCCCCAAACAATATTCCGCCAAAAATCCATACTTGTTCGATACAGACAATATAGCAAATACACTAAATTTTTATAAGAATTTGCTTGATATACCCGAACTCTGCAATCAACCTTCAAAATCTCCGATTGCTGCCGGAAGTGCTTTAAGTTATAAATATACATATGTTGAAAGTTTCACTGAAAACGGAAAGAAAATATACAAAATAAAAATACGTCCGATTACAAAAAATGATGCCTTATTCTACGGAAATATTTTTATTGAAGACAGCACTTGGGCACTTACCGCAGCGGATTTATCAATTAACGAAAATGCCCTGATGATGTATGATAATTTCAGGGTTATTGTCAATTACATGCAAATTGAAACAGGTATTTTTTTGCCCGTAAAACTAAATATCATTTATACCGTAAAAGAAGGGAAAAAAACAATTCTCGGTGAAACAAAAATCAAATATCAAAATTATCTTGTTAACAATGAGCTTAATAAGACAATCTTTAATAATGAGATAAAAGTTTTCAATGAAGATGCTTTTGATAAAGATTCTGTTTATTGGACTGAAAACCGTTTGCTTTCTTTGAAACCGGAAGAGCTTAAATTTATTTCAAAAACCGACAGTCTTAATACATATTATAAAAGCAATGATTTTCTTGATAAGCAGGATTCAATTTTTAATCGTTTGTATTGGTACACACCGATTGCCGGTTGGGGACATAAAAATCATTATACGGGAACCGAATTCAGAATCGGCGGAATTTTAGAACAAATTGTTCCTTTCGGAATCGGCGGATACCGACATAAATTCCCTTTTTATGTTAATAAAGAATTTAAAAATGCCATGTTGCTTGAAACCAAAGAATCTGTCGATTACGGTTTCAATAACAATGATCTGAAAGGATCAATAGGTATCGGATTAACCTATTATCCCAAGAAATTTATTCGTACCTATATTGATGTAGGGAATACCTATGAAATGATAAATAATTACGCATCTATAGAACAAACATTCAGCCGAAGTAATTATGTAAATACAAAATCGATCCGAATAAGGCAACGAATTGAAATTTTTAACGGATTATATGCCGAATTATCTTTATTATATTCCGATCAAAATCCGATTAACAATCTGCATCTTTCAAAATGGTCTGAATTTGTTTTTAGAAACCTAAATGAACCTGTTGATTTTGAGGAATATATAAAAAGTGAACTAAAGCTTAAATTACAATACAGATTAAAGCAAAAATTCCTGATTAAAGGCAATAAAAAAATTATTATCGGCAAAGATTATCCTGAAATATCATTCACATATCGAAAAGGCATTCCGGATATTTTCAACAGCGAAGTTAATTTTGATTATTTTGAACTCAGTGCTCATGCCGAACATCAATTGGCACGTTTCGGGTCTTCGCGTTGGCAAGTATCAGCGGGATTTTTTTCCAATAAAAATAATTTGCGACTATTAGAATACAAATATTTCCGAGGTTCGGATATTTACTTTTTTTCCGACCCCTTAAAATCGTTTCAACTGTTAGGACCGACATTAAATACGAATAATGAATTTTTACAAGCCAATTACATTCATCATTTTAACGGAAGTATTCTTAATAAGATACCGATAATCAGCTTGTTGAAAATTTCGCTGGCAGGCGGAGCCGGAACCATGAGTATTCCTGCAGAACATTTTTATCATTTTGAAATGTTTGTCGGTATCGAACGTGTGATACGCATAAAACAACAATTGTTTCGTCTCGGAATATACGGCGTAACGGCCGATAACACCCTTTCAAATCCGAATATCACTTTAAAAATCGGTATCAGTCCGTTTGATTCTTATACAAAAAAGTGGACATATTAAAAAATCCGGATATGTTTTGATATTTACATTTCAATTTTGTAAATTTGTAATTAAAAACATAGAAAAATGAGAAAATTAAAATTTCTGTCCGTTTTGTTAATATTTCTGTATACATCTATAAATCTGTTCGGTACAGAAACAGATAAATATTTTACAACAAAAAATAATGAAATATCAATAAATGCTAAACCGAACTGTTCTGAAAAAAATACGCTTTTATTAAAAATAACACAAGAAAAAAAAGCTCATCCGAAAATCAAAAAATTTCATAATATAAAATCATTCTTCAAAAAATTTGATAATAAACCTAAAATAGAAAAATACGCTTTAAAAAGTTTCATTTATGCTGTATCGGGTTTATTATTGGCAGGTGCCGTTATTTTACCTTTATCATTTGTTTACGATTTCTTTTTATTAGGAATTTTAATAATGGGAGGAATTTTATTTACTGCCGGCTTCATTTCTTTAAAAAACAGTTTAACAAGTTTAAGAAACTTTAAGGCAAATAAAGACAAACACAGAGGTAAAGCATTTGCAATTATCGGTTTGGTTATAAGTATGATAGAGTTACTATCTCCTTTAGCGGCAGTAGGCGGTATAATTTATGCTTTATTAAATATCAGTGTTAATATTTCATTCTGGGGAATATGAAATATGCCGAAATCGAAACTCAAAAAGAAAGTATTGTATTGATTTGTATATAATTGCATAATATTAGCAAAATTATTAGTCGGCACATTACATTTCCGGCCTGCTTCCGAATAAAATTCATTAAACATAAACTTAACTTTATGATATAAATACTTATTATTTAGTTATTTTACTTTGTTCGATAAACTTTAAACTTTTGCCTTTATACTTTTAACTGTAATTATGAAATACGCCGAAATAGAAACACAAAAAGAACTCAAACACCTATTTCACAAATCCGGCGACATTATTGACAAAGTTGCTTTTCAGGATGTTGATTTAACGGAATTTGAAGAAGATGTATCCCGTTTCTATTTCAGTAACTGCCTGTTTCTCGGTTGCAAAATGAACGAGAAAATAAAACATCATATCGAAGAAGAAAATTACATCTTTCCGAAGCTGGAAGTTCCTTACAACATCTACCCTAACCGACTGTATGACAGATTTGATTTATACGGCGAATACGAGCTCGGAAAACCGGAAACATACGAGCAAACATTCGACAAAATTGTTTACAATCATTTTATAAAAACAGGCAAAGAAGCCGACAGCATCAAAGAAACCCTTGCACGCCGCCTGCACGACCACTCAATTACGGATGCTTTGTATAATTTCTTAGAACAATATGACGAAAAGAAAGTAGTTGCCATTATGGGCGGGCACAGTTTGGCACGCAATACGGCTGATTATAAAATGGTTGTAAAATTATCAAAACAACTTACCGAAACCGGTTATTTAATGACTTCCGGCGGCGGACCCGGAGCTATGGAAGCAACACACGTAGGTGCTTGGTTTGCCGGCAGAAGTTCGGACGATTTAAAAAATGCTTTTAAAATACTTGACACC
>Ga0164318_10004156_pt1 | contig 13843 bp, 10 predicted proteins | sample GuaBasSedimGuay9_FD_113734 | JGI IMG/M metagenome (GOLD analysis project Ga0164318, IMG submission 113734) | Subseafloor sediment microbial communities from Guaymas Basin, Gulf of California, Mexico - Guay9, Core 4571-4, 0-3 cm | ecosystem: Environmental > Aquatic > Marine > Hydrothermal vents...
AACTAGAGTGAAATCAACCCGCACCAGGTGAAATGTTTCTGCCTCAAAGAAGAAATCTCCATTAATATAAGATTCCTCCTCGATTTTGGAATGAACCGAAAATTGATGACATACATGGTCGTCAATTTTATCTTCAGTTACCCCTTCGTAAATAATGTCGTAGTATTCCCGCGACTCGGGATAAAATGGAAGAAGCATCGGACGAGAGATAAAATTCTCTTTGCGTTTGCGTCTTTTTTCAATTCTTTCGGTTGCTTTTTCGTCTCGTTTTTCCGCTGACTGTAACTCATTCTTATCATAGTATTCCAGGTATTCTTCATGGAACCAGGTGGTGTCGTCGAGGAATTTCAAATAGACCTTTTTGAAAAAACGGGATTTCTCTTGAAAAATCATCTTGTTGTCATTCTCGCCGATGAGAAGTTCGGTATCAAAGGTCACATCTTTGATTTGCTCCCGTTGTTTTTTCTCTATGTTGACAATTTGTTCTATAAGAGCTTCAGGGTCTATCCCTACCGCATGCTGCTGAGCCGCTGCGGGTATCGCCAGCATCAGCAGCATAGCTATTATCAACCAACCTGAGACGGCTTTCATTGAGACTCCCTCTCAATTTGGATGAACTTGATGACATCATCTGCAACTATGTCATCAACGATTTCAATCCCGTACAACACTTGCCCGAAAACAGTGTAGCGACCTTCAAGATGAGGTTGCGGCAGAACCGTGAAAAAGAACTGAGACCCTCCTGTATCCTTGCCTGAGGTGGCAATTCCCAGAGTGCCTTTCTTGAAAGGCTCATCGGAGTATTCACAGCGGAGATAGTAATCGGTTCCTCCCCAGCCATCGCCGCGCGGGTCACCTCCCTGGACAACGAATCCGGGGATAACGCGATGAAAACACAGGTTTTCGTAGAATCCGCTTTTAGCAAGCTCAATGAAGTTAAGAACTGTTAGCGGAGCTTTATCAAAATACAACTCAATTTCGATATTACCTTTTGAGGTTTCGATAGTTGCATAGGGGTTCTTCTTATACTTACTCAAAGCGCGTTTGATTTTTACTTTACTTAAACGGGTTTCAGCGATGAGAGAAATTGTCCTCTGTAAATTGTCAGGTAGTTCCTGTTGCAGATTATCGGCCTCGCGGCGTACAATGTAATCATGGTCTTTCAGTCCCATCTTTAGTATTTCCAAAGCGAGCGAATCACGAGGTTCTTCGACAACAAAAGATCGCATAGCATCTACCAGCGACCGCCTTAAATCAACATTGATTTTATAACCTCGCGACATGATAGTATGCAGGACAGGCAGATATTCATCCATTTTCCGCTGAGCGATTTGGTCGACAGCAAGAGCATTAACGACATAGTCGCTGTCGTTAAGAGCTTGGTCGAGATAGAAATTGATATCAGCGCTATCGACTTCAATCAAAGCAGTGAAAGCCGCCGCTCGCACAGAAAAGTCATTATCACCAAAAAGAATTGCAAGTCGAGGGATCACGTTTTTGTTTCCAATTTCTGCCAGAGCTTTGGCACAGGCTCCCTTGACGAAAGGATCATCCTCACGTGAAAGCGAATCAACGTGGTTAAAAGCCCTGTCCTTCAGGACCACAGCCGCGTAGTTAACAGTGGCGGCCGTTATATTTGGGGAGCGCCGCTCGGCTGCCCGTTCCATGGCGGTTTCCACACCGGTAATATCTACAAGTCGGCAGAGGGCATTAACCAGGGCGACAATAAGCTTTTCATCAGTTTCGGTCTGAAGTTTGCGAACCAGATTTCCTGCGTTTTTTTTCTTCTTATTAGCGCTGATTGAATTAATTGCCTGGGCTACCACATAGCGGTCAGCATCATTGAGAGTGATATTTATATACTTATCAGCCTCCGGAAGTTTGGTGCGACCCAATCCACGCACAGCCAAAGTTCTCAAATACGGATCGGGATCGCCAAGATAATAAACAAAGAAATCCATCGCTTCCGGCGCTCCGAACCGGGACAGCATGTACAGACCGGCTTTACGCACAACGTCGTCAGGTTCACTCTCAAGAGAGCGTATCACCTGAGGAATAGCGCCTCTGGCGCCTGCGCGAAAAAGAGCCATGATAGCAGCTTCTCGCACATCGGGCGAGGCGTGATTAAGGAACATTAATATCTGGGATATTTCCTCTGTCATACTGCTGTCGGCCAGACGACCGGCAGCCTCCACAGCCTTAACTGTTATAATAGCCGGGCACTCATAAGCAAAGTCCAGAAGGGGCTGGGCGAGGGTTTTATCCTCTGTCAGCCCTATAGCAAAAGCAGCCGTGGAAGCCACATTCCAGACGGAATCATTCAACATATCCAATAATAACCGACCTGCTCGCTTACCTCCAATACGACCTATCGCCAGCGCCGCCCGGGCGCGCACTTTTGGGTTGTCATCATCGAGGTACTGTCTTAACCGACCGGAAAGCTCCCGGCGGTCTTCGAGGTGTATTATTGTGGCGTATTTATCAATAACTGTAACTGGCTTGAAAACCTCCCAGAGGTAGATACCCACCAGAACCAGCACCAGAATAATCGCCACCAGGCGAAGCCTGCTAACCGTTGTATTCATACTTCGGAAATTACCCTGTTCACAATCAAGCGTCAACTTGTTTGATGAGCTGGGTCAGTCCCTGTATTTTCGGATGACGTTCTCAAGGCGAGGGTCTGATAACTCCGCACAAGCCTGATCAAGTTCAGCAATCCGGTCGGGGGTAAGTTTTTTCAGATGATCGGTAAAACGGCCAGTGCGAATTCTATCATACACTACCTGCATCCTCTCCCTGGCAGCACGGTCAATAATTTTTGGGCCGGTTTGCAAAGACCCAAACCGAGCTGCCACTGAGATTCTGCGGAGCATGCCTTCAATGCCGTGCTTCTTTATTAATTCAACAATCAGGTCGAGTTGATGAGCAACTTCCAAATATGCGTTTTCAGCCGGAATGCCATTCTCCACCAGAACATCGAATCCATTTTTAACCAGCGCCGCCAAGCCACCGCAGAGCACTGCCTGCTCTCCAAAAAGATCACCAACTGCTTCGTGCTCGAACGTGGTTCTGACCAGCCAACGTTTCTGAATACCCAGACCCATCGCAAGATCAATAGCGTTTTTTTCAGCCTGCCCACTTGAGTCCTGGTAAACACTATAGAAAGCCGAAATAGACCGGTCGCCGAGATACTTTTCACGAACCGCATCCCCGGGAGCATGGGGAGCAACCAGGATGACATCGGCATCTTCCGGCGGTTCAATATATCCGAAATGAACTGACAAACCGTGAAGAAATAACAGCGTGCAGTTTTTGCTCAGATTTGGTTTGATATCATCACGATAAACCCGCTCATGAAGATGGTCCGGAAAAGCAAAACAGATAACATCGGTTTTGCTGACCGCATCGCCAACGGTTGTAATAGTTGGAATATTGTCCTTTTTCGCAATCGCTATAGAAGGCGAGCCTTCTCTAAGTCCTACAACAACATCATAGCCGGAGTCGCGTAGATTGAGGGCAATCGCCCGCCCCTGAGAGCCATAGCCAATTATGGCTATCTTGTGGTTCGATTGATTAAGTGGTTTATTCATATGAAGAATATAATCCCTTTCGCCGGCTTTGCCAATTGACAAATGAGGGGAACTTTATTGTCTTACTATTATGTTAGATTTCGATAAAAGCGTTCGCAATCTGGTCAAAGCTGCTCTTGAAGAAGATATCGGTCCCGGTGACATCACATCTCAGGCATGTCTTGAACCGGAGAGAATTACGGCAAAGATAGTAGCCAAGTCTGAAGGTATCTTGTCCGGATTAAAGCCGGCGTTGATGGCTTTTCAAATTGTTGATTCAACCAACAAAATACGGACGCTTCTGAAAGACGGCGATCGCTTCAAACTGGGTGACACTATTATTGAAATAAACGGTTTCAATCAGTCCTTGCTGGCCTCCGAGCGAGTAGCTCTCAATTTTCTTGCTCATCTTTGCGGTGTCGCTACCCTGACCGGCAAATTTGTGGATAAGGTTCGCGAAAGTGAGTGCCGTATCCTTGACACACGCAAGACCACTCCCGGATGGCGATTTCTGGAGAAAGAAGCCGTGGTTCACGGAGGAGGTGTCAATCACCGGTACGCTCTGTATGACATGGTTCTGATAAAGGACAATCATATAGCCGCTGCCGGTTCCATTACACAGGCAGTTATCAGAACACGCGAATTTCTGGCTGTCCCCGATTTTTCATCTCAGTTTGGTCGTGATGGGACACAGGTCGAGATTGAGGTTGAAATTACTTCGCCAGACCAACTCAAGGAAGCAATATCAGTCGGTGTCAACCGCCTGCTGTTGGACAATCAGTCTTCCGTCGATTTGCGAAACATGGTCAAATGCGCACGAGAGATAAATCCTGATGTCAAATTGGAAGCCTCCGGCAATGTCACTCTTGACAATGTCTCCGAAGTTGCCGCCACCGGCGTTGATTATATTTCCATTGGCGCCCTCACACACTCTGTGCCGGCTTCTGATCTGAGTATGCGTATTGTTGAATAGCCTCTTTTATGAACCAGCCCGAAACTGACAAGCTTGCAGATGATATTTTACTCTTTTTGAGAAACCCAATAGGCCAGGTTGTTTCGTTGAATCTTCTCTCCACTACTTTCAAAGTGAGCGCTCCGCAAATCCGAGCTGCTCTTAGACAACTGGAGAACTGGGGTTACGGTGTGACAGTGACTGCAACTGATGCCTGTCTTACAGCAACACCATACGTTCTAACCGAAACGGAAATAAGCTATAATCTCGATACTGAGTTCATTGGCAAACGCATTATGGCTTACAATCGGGTTGGTTCCACCAACGACTTGGCCGCCGAACGAGCCAACGAAGGGGCTGTCGATGGCACCGTGATAATCGCGGAAGAGCAGACCAAAGGGCGTGGGCGGCTGGGTCGTTCCTGGCACTCGTCACCTGCATCCGGAGCATATATATCTATCATTCTGCGGCCTTCATTTACCCCCGATAAAGCTCCCGGAGTTTCACTTCTGACCGCTCTTGTTCTCGTTGAATGTCTGCAATCGTACTGCTCCAAAGGAGTGCAAATAAAATGGCCCAATGATGTTTATATCGAAGGCAAAAAAGTTGCCGGTATTCTGACCGAATTGTCTGCTGAAGGAGCTGGTATTCATCATTTGGTAGTGGGCGTGGGGATTAATATCAACAATGTGCTATCGGATTTCCCGCCAGAGATAAGCGGCACAGCTACTTCTGTGCGTATCGCTTGTGGTCGGGTTATCAACCGCGTTGGCCTGGTGCAGAGGTTTCTTGAACGTTTTGAATCAGAATATATCGCTTTCTGTCGTGATGGACTAATTTGCTGCATAGATCGCCTTCGTCGGTATTCTTATCTCAGCGGTCGACAGGTGAAACTCTCCTCGGGTAACCGTATAATTGAAGGGACAGCAATAGATATCGATGCCAATGGGGCTCTCATTGTTGAGAGAAACGGCAAAACGATTGCTATCACCTGCGGGGAAGTGACTGTAATCAAAGATTGATAAGGAAGGGGCAAACGCAAGATTTGAGATAACAACGAAAAGTGATACTGCAAACATCATTCTCTCTTGGACTTGGGCTATTTTATGATTATACTACGGATTAACCTGAAATGGGATGAACCGTGGCTAACAGCAGTCGAAACAAACGAAATCAGCAGTATCTCCATATCAAAGGTGCGAGGGAACACAATCTTAAAAATATCGATGTAAAGATACCTCGCAACACGCTTACCGTGATCACTGGACTTTCTGGCTCCGGTAAAAGTTCACTGGCTTTCGATACTATCTACGCTGAGGGTCAACGGAGATACGTTGAATCTCTTTCAGCCTATGCCCGGCAATTTCTGGGGTTGATGGAAAAGCCTGATGTTGACTTCATTGAGGGATTGTCACCGGCAATATCTATCGAACAGAGGGGAGCTGCCAGGAACCCGCGTTCAACCGTAGGGACTGTAACTGAAATCTACGATTATCTGCGACTTCTGTTCGCCCGTGTGGGAGTACCGCACTGTATCAGGTGTGGCCAACCGATAACGCAGCAGACAGTTCAACAAATTGTTGATTCTATTTTGAGTTTTGAAGAAGGTACCCGCTTGATGGTTCTGGCTCCATTGGTTCGCGGCAAAAAGGGAGAGCACAAGGATATTATCGAAGGAGCGCGCCAACAGGGTTTTGTGCGACTTCGCATTGATGGCAAAGTGGTCGAAGCTGATACAGAGATAGTATTGGATAAAAATAAGAAACATACTATCGAAGCAGTTGTGGACCGTTTGATAGTGAAAGCCAAGTCAAAAGGCCGCCTGGCTGATTCGGTCGAGACAGCATTGAAAGCCGGACAAGGGACAGTACTGATAAACATCAAGAAACAGGACCTTCTCTATTCTGAGCAGTTCGCCTGTCTCAACTGTAATATCAGCTATGAGGAGCCCAGCCCGCGACTTTTTTCCTTCAATTCTCCTTTCGGTGCTTGTCCGGTTTGTGACGGTTTGGGGCAGAAAATGGAGATCGACCCCGATCTGGTTGTCCCGGACTGGTCGAAATCTATCAGCGAAGGAGCTATCCGTCCGTGGGGTGGGGCTGACATGCCAAATTGGTATCGCTATATGCTCAAAGGTGTTGCTCAACACTACGATTTCAAGTTCTCGACTCCCCTCAAGAGACTATCGGAAAAAATTCGGCAAGTTCTTATGTATGGTTCCGGAGACGAGGAAATAACCTTCGAGTATGAACACGCTTCGGGCAAGGGACGCGCATCAGGTGTGTATAGATCTCCCTTTGAAGGCGTTATCCGGCATCTGGAACGACGTTACCGCCAGACCGAATCAGCAGGTGTGAGACAGTGGATTGAGACTTACATGACTATCACTGACTGCCCGTCATGTAAAGGAACCCGACTTCGCCCGGAAGCATTGGCGGTTATCATTGACCGAGAGACAATTGACACAGTGGCAGCCATGTCGATCAAGCAATCGGCACTTTTTTTCAAGAATATCAAACTGTCCAAACGCCAACATCTGATAGCTAACCAGATTCTCAAGGAGATTAGGGAGAGACTTGGTTTTCTATGTGATGTAGGTTTGGATTACCTGACCCTGGATCGGGCGGCTGCGACTTTGTCGGGTGGGGAAGCCCAACGGATTCGCCTGGCTACGCAGATAGGCTCCCGGTTGGTAGGTGTGCTTTATATTCTTGACGAACCCTCCATTGGCCTGCATCAGCGTGACAACCGTAAACTGCTCAATACACTCACCGAACTGCGAGATATCGGCAACACTGTCCTGATTGTGGAACATGACAGGGAGACCATCGAAGCTGCCGACTACGTCCTTGACTTGGGACCGGGTGCAGGTGTTCACGGAGGTCAGGTGGTGGCAAGCGGAACGCCACGCGATATCCGCAAGTCCAGGAAATCAATTACCGGACAGTACCTGGCCGGAAGCCGCAAGATAGAAACCCCGAGCACTCGCAGGAAGGGACTTTTGCTTTCTCTCGGATTGCGGGGCGCTACTGGCAATAATCTCAAGAAAGTCGATATAGATATCCCTCTGGGTACTTTTACAGCTGTTACCGGTGTTTCCGGATCCGGCAAATCAACCCTGATCAATGAGACCATGTACCCAATTCTGGCTCGACATTTCTACCACAGCCGCAAAGCCCCCCTGCCGTATGAAAGAATCGAAGGGCTGGAGCATATCGACAAAGTAATTGATATCGACCAGTCTCCTATTGGGCGAACACCAAGATCAAATCCCGCCACTTATACTGGCGTATTCACACACATCAGGGACTTGTTTGCCGGTCTTAACGAAGCTAAAGCGCGCGGATATTCCCCCGGTCGGTTTTCATTCAATGTCAAGGGTGGTCGCTGTGAGGCGTGTCATGGTGATGGAATCATCAAAATTGAAATGCACTTCCTGCCGGATGTGTATGTGCCGTGCGAGGTATGCAAAGCTAAACAATACAACCGGGAAACACTCGAAATTGCGTTTAAGGGGAAAAACATCGCCGATGTTCTGGATATGACTGTTGATGAGGCCCTGGTATTTTTTGAGAATATTCCCCGTATAAAAAAGAAACTCCTCACTCTGCACCGTGTTGGTCTTGGGTATATCAAGCTGGGGCAGCAAGCCACTACGCTTTCAGGCGGCGAAGCCCAACGTGTGAAACTGTCCGCTGAATTGTCGAAATTAGCCACCGGACAAACGGTTTATATTCTTGATGAGCCTACTACCGGTCTCCACTTTGAAGATATTCGGATGCTGCTGAAGGTACTCAATGAACTCGTTGATCGCGGCAATACGGTGATTGTAATTGAGCACAATCTGGATGTAATCAAAGCGGCCGACTGGGTTATCGATATGGGACCGGAGGGCGGTGATGATGGTGGCAAAATTATCGCAACCGGCACTCCGGAGGATCTGACTCAGATATCGCGTTCTTATACCGGCCAATTTCTAAAAAAGGCGCTAAACGGTCAGGCTCTTTAGGGAAGTTGTTTGACTATTCTTATTTGTTATTATGCCTGAACTGCCTGAAGTAGAAACAATCGTGCGCGGTCTGCGAAAAACGGTCGCAGGCAAAACGATTACAAAGGTACACGTCAATGCCCCCCATTCTTTGATTCAGGTCTCCGATTCCTTCGGTTCCAAAAGTTTTGCGGATGTATTGCAGAAAAGGCGGATAATTCAAGTTGATCGTCGTGGTAAGAACATTCTGATAGCTCTGAACGGCGACATTACCCTCTGGGTTCATCTTAAAATGACCGGACGGTTTGTTCATATTGAGTATAATCATCCCGTTAACAAGCATGACCTCGTTATCTTTGATTTCAAATCTACTTGTACTAACCGGATTCGTTATCATCTCCGTTTCAACGATTACCGTCGCTTCGGAAGATTGCGTCTATTTCATAATGACGAATTGTGGCTTCAGAAAGCTCTTGCAAATCTTGGCCCGGAACCGCTGGAGATTAGTCGCGATGAGTTTATATCTCTTTGCCGTGGAAGAACCCGTATGATAAAACCGGCTCTTCTGGATCAAACCTTTCTGGCCGGTTTGGGGAATATCTATACTGATGAGGCTCTGTACGCCGCCCGCATTCATCCACGGAAGATTACATCGACCATCTCCAGAAAGAAGCTCTATGAATTACATGGACACATCCAACGGCTCTTGAGAAAAGCAATACGCCTGATGGGCACAACCGTCGACAGCTTTAGTGACCTGGATGGTCGAGCAGGTCGTTTTCAAAAGTATCTTCTGGTTTATGGTCGCGAGGGAATGCCGTGCACACGATGCGGAACAACTATTATCAGGAAAAAGATTGGCTCGCGGTCGGCACACTTCTGCCCGCGTTGTCAGCGTCTTCGCAGTAGAAATACAATCCACTGACCGTGTTTCCTAACTTTACCGACCATACACACATCCGGGAGTAGACGAGAGTTGACAGTTCTCATGGATTATCTTACTTTTTCCTGAGTGTGGAATTTGATATTACATACCCGGAGGTGAATCTCATGCAAGACAATCCTATATTAGAAGCAATGCTTCGGCGGAAGTCTATTCGTAAATACACAAGCCAGATTCCGCCGGATGATATCATCACTTCTGTTGTTCGTGCTGGACAACAGGCGGCATTTGCGAGTCAGTTGGGTAGTATTATGCTGTCACGAGACGGGAAGAAACACCCGCTTGGAGCCCCTCTATTGTTCACGATACTTGTAGATTTGCATAAGATGGAACTCATCATGGCGCAGCGCAATTGGAAAATGGTCACTAATGATCTTTCAATGCTGCTGTTTGGTATCCAGGATGCCTCTCTAATGGCCGAGAACATGGTAATAGCTGCAGAGAGTCTGGGAATGGGGAGTTGTTTCCTGGGAATGATTCCTTACGCCGCAGCACACTTTGCGCGAAAGCACAAATTACCGCGCCACGTGTTCCCGCTCGTCCAACTGGCTATGGGCTATCCCGATGAGGCCCCACCACCACGCCCTCGATACCCGATGGATTTTGTCCTTTTCGAGGATGAATACCCTGAATTCAATGAGCAAACTGTTAAGGAAGCAATGAAAGTAATGGATGATGGGTATATGGCACAGAGCTATTACCGCGATGCCAATCTGATGATTCCTCTGGAGGGAGACCGTGAAGAAACATACTCATTCGATACCTATGGTTGGACAGAACACATCTCTCGAAAATGGGGACAATGGAATTCCTCAGTAGAAGAACTCCTGGAACAGTTTGCGGAATGTGGGTTTTCTTTCACCGATGAAAAGGAGCAGAGTAAATAGGGATACTTGTTAGTTATCAGGGGATTTATATCAGAATTGCTTATGCGAAAGACCAGTCACTATCCGGTGATTGGGCTTTCATCAAGGTGAAGTTCCGTATTAAAGAGACCTATTCTTCATTGTTTACTTCAGCAACAGCATCTTATTAGCATCAACAAAGTTACTGGTTTTCAAGGCGACAGAAATAGACATCACTTGATACATTATATCCGCAAAGCTGCGACACAATCAAAAAGTTAATGTTCTGGCAGTAGTAATACTGTTAATCCCTACTTACGCTCAGAGCATGAGCGAGAATCCATTCCGACCTATAGCCACATGCTTGTGGATACTTTCATATAATAAAGGATGTTCGCTGTGGTGCTATTTATCCAATTGACAACATTTCCACTGCTCGATAGATAATTAAAGATAAAATAGACCAATAAACTATAGTTTTTTGCTTAAAAAGCTCCGAAAGCTATCTTATTCTATTGACAATTTGTGGAAAGGGATATTTGTTTGGAAACTAACTGTCAACAATTAAACAAAAGAAGGAATGCCATGGAAGTGAAAATCGATGAAACTCTGGATGTAAAAGGGCTTACCTGTCCTATGCCAATTATGAAATTGGCAAAGGCAATGAAGGCTCTCGAATCAGGAAAAGTGCTTGAGATGTTGGGCACAGACCCCGGAACAAAAACGGATTTACAGCCGTGGTGTAATAAGACAGGGAATACTCTTCTTGATGAGAGTGAATTAGAAGGGGGTGTTTTTCGCTTTGTAATCAAGAAAAAATAAGAGAGGATAGATTGTTATGGAACAAGGATCAAACAAGTCTGCATTAAGCCAATTATTTCAGACATTCTTCTCGAAACATTGGCCTGTCTGGGTTGGAGGAATCTTGTTGGGGTTGCTTAATGTATTTCTCTTCATGATTAAAAGCCCATGGGGTGGCAGTGGTGGTTATAATAATTGGGGAGAAAACATATATCAAGCTCTGGGATTTTTTGGTATAGAAAACGTTACACCAACAAGCGCCAGCTTATATGGGATGCTGAATATCCTGATTATTCTTGGAGCTTTTGTAGGCGCTCTTATGGCAAAAGAGTTTGCTTTGAGAATTCCACCTGTAGGAGAGCTAATTAAAGGTTTTATTGGTGGGGGTTTAATGGCAATTGGGGCTAAACTGGGTATGGGATGTACTATTGGTGGATTTTTTAGTGGAGTGCCCGCACTTTCAGGTGGAGCAATTCTACTGACGGTAGGTCTGTTTTTAGGAACATTAGTTGCCCTAAAATACCTCATGTGGGAAATGGAGAATCTCCCAAGTATTAGTTCAGGCAAAAGCAAGACACTTTTGGCTGCTTCTGAAGGGCGAGGCGCTTGGCAGAAATGGCTGGGATTTATTGTTGTCATTATTGTGATTGTTATAGCGTATAGCTATTTTGGCAAAAACGATATAATGGCTTGGTTTGTAATTATTGGTCTTTTGCTGGGATTAATTTGTCAACGCTCAAGGTTCTGCATTGTAGCATCATTTCGCGACCCTTTTATGACTGGAAAATCATCCAGCACAATAGGTATAATTGCTGGTTTAGTAATTGGACTTATTGGGTTTACGATAATAAAAGAATTCGGAATTGGGGCGGGTGATATATCCATACGTTCCAGAGAGTTGACATGGGTATTCCCCAATTTCTGGTTAAGAGCTCCAATTGGCGGATTTATTTTTGGTCTGGGAATGACGATCGCTGGGGGTTGCGCAGTTGGAACACTGTGGAGATTTGGAGAAGGACAGGTTAAATTATGGGCAGCTGCCCTCGGTTTCTTACTAATTTCTCCCATAGCAAAGAATTTTATCGAACCGGGATTTGTTAAGCTTTTACCTCATTCTACAAATTTCAGAAACTTTATGCCTGACTATATTGGCTATGCATGGTCTGTTATCATTGTATTAGCGATTTTGTTAATATGGTATCTCTTTGTTAAATGGAATGAAAGAACCGGAAAGTTTAGTGCATACTAATCTGAATTATATATGCTTAAACAAATAGTTTCATTTATGTGGAGGCATTTAGCCATAAGCGGACATTTGGCTTTTGTCCCTCCTAAAACAAGAAAGGAACGGGAATGAAAAAAGTTATTATTAATTTTGTATTACTGTTCGCAGTACTTGTTTTGGTCGCTGGTTGTGAAGGTCAGTTTGATAATGCCGAGCAACTGGTAAAGGCGGCTAAAGCTAACATAGTAGAGATATCAGTCGATGATTTCAAAAACATTATAGGAAATGAAGAGTATGTATTGATTGATGTCCGTACAGCGGAGGAATTTGCAGCCGGCCATATTCAAGACGCTATTAATATTCCTCGTGGTTTACTGGAGTTTAAAATCACAAATAAAATTCCGGATATAAATACCAATATCATTCTCTATTGCAAAAAGGGTAGCCGCGCGTCTCTGGCTGCCAAATCCCTGGGGCAACTCAAGTATAAAAATGTAAGGTCCATCGCTGGTGGCTGGAATGCTTGGGTTGAAGCTGCTCCTGTACCAAAAAAGCATCAGATGCCTGAAGAAGTTAAACAGATGGTTTCGGTTTCAAAGAAAAGGATAACAGAAATCACACCTGCGGATCTGAATGGGCTGATAAAAAAGAAAGGTAATTTAGTTATAGTTGATGTTCGTGAACCCAAGGAATTCGAAGCTGGCAACATTCCTGGCTCTGTCAATATACCACGTGGCCTGCTTGAATTCAAGATCACAAAGAAATATCCCAATAAGGCAACCAACATCATAATATACTGCAAGAGCGGTGGGCGTGCTGCTTTGGCTGCTGAAAGCCTTAAAGATATTAAATATAAGAATGTAAAGTCACTTGCAGGCGGCTGGCAAGCATGGTCAAAATTCGCTGCTATTCCAGTCCCCGAGGTTAAAGCTGTGGTCGGTGCAGCGAAGAAGAGTATCACTGAAATCTCGGTGGATGATTTCAAAACAATGGTAAAAGAGGATAAAGATTTTGTATTGATCGATGTAAGACAAGCTGCTGAATATGCAGCAGGTTATATCCCCAATGCCATTAACATTCCTCGTGGTCTACTTGAATTCAAAATCTTGGGGATTGAAAAAGATAAGGACAAGGACATAATTATTTATTGCAAGAAGGGTAGCCGCGCTGCTCTGGCCGCCGAAAGCCTGACAAAACGTCTTGAATACAAGAATGTTAAATCCATCCAGGGTGGCTTTCTTGGATACACATCAGATCCCGGAAATCCGGTATCCAAACCGATCCAAGAAAAGAAGGCAGGAAAGGAAGTTGAATCAGTACCAAAAGTTGCTCTCAGTAGCGGTTGCGGCGGCTGACGAGTATTCTTAGGCGTAAGTGTTTGCTATAAATACTTTCTCTGTTTGGAAGTGAAGGAAAAATCAGTTTTATAGACCGAAACCCTTCAACGGTTTCGATATGACGCTCAATTAGTGGAACCCTTTAGAAGGGTTCCACTTTTGTTTAAGGGGTTGAAGGTCGGG
>Ga0164318_10004158_pt1 | contig 13840 bp, 13 predicted proteins | sample GuaBasSedimGuay9_FD_113734 | JGI IMG/M metagenome (GOLD analysis project Ga0164318, IMG submission 113734) | Subseafloor sediment microbial communities from Guaymas Basin, Gulf of California, Mexico - Guay9, Core 4571-4, 0-3 cm | ecosystem: Environmental > Aquatic > Marine > Hydrothermal vents...
ACTTTTTGGATGTTTCAACACCTCTTTCATTACACCGGACTCTTGCACTTTTCCGGACTTAATTACACAAATCTCATCACATAATGCCTCTGCAGAGACCATATCATGTGTCACAAACAGCATTTTAAAGCCCATCTCCTGCTGAAGCGACCTGAGCAGTTCAATGATCACAACGCGCGTCTGCGGATCGAGTGCCGTTGTCGGTTCATCCAGCAGGATAAGTTTCGGCTTTGTACTTAAAGCCATCGCAATTACGACACGCTGCAACTGTCCACCTGAGAGTTCCGGTGCAAAACGCTCTAAAAGCTCGTGGTCAAGTCCTACTTTTTCAAAAAGCTGATAGACAATTGCTTCATCCACAAAAAACTGATGTTTTATCTTTGTCAATGGTGACAGGGCCGTAAAAGGATTCTGAGGCACAAACCCAATACTGCTGCCGCGTTCCAACTTAATGGAGCTCTCAACATCAAGTTCCATCGTCATGGAGGATGGTAACATTCCCAGCAGCGCTTTAAGCGTCAGACTTTTACCGCTTCCACTCTCACCTACAAGCGCCAGAGAACGCTGAATTTGAAAGTTGATATCAACCAGTGTTGTAGTGTCATGCTTAATAGTCAGCCGCTTTATTTTCATGGTGGCTATTTTAACCAAAGATATTTAATACTTCATATTAAAATATTAAATATGATCTTTGATGATCTCAATTGCATCTTGCAAGGCATCTTTACTGATTCCGATTCGAGCGATAAGCCGAATGATCGCTTTGTCCACTGTAGGCTGGCGGATCGCTCCCACCAAAATTCTTTCCCTCAGCAGTGCATCACGTATCTCTATCACACGACGGTTATCATTAATCACTACCGGAGCGATCAGGCCGTCTATCTCTAGGCCAAGCTCCTTTTTGATGATCTCCTGTCTGGATATTATTTTTTTCTTTAATGATGAACTGTTCTCTAAAATATACTTAAGGGCATAATGTCCCAGCAATGTGTCAAAAAGAGAAGGTGCCGTCGCATAGATGATCGGTTTGGCACGGTTAATCAGATAGTCCACAATGTGCTCAGAGGCCAAAATATACGCTCCGAAACTGCCATAGGCTTTTCCCAATGTTCCCATTTTGATGTAATTAGGTTTGATTGCAATGTCATACGCATCAAAAATACCCATCAGCTTTTTACCGATCACACCACTACTGTGTGCTTCATCTACGATCAGCAAAGCACTGTATTCATCTGCTATCTCTATGATCTCTCGGGAGAGCTTATCGCCGTCCATAGAGTAAATTCCCTCGACCGCAATGAGTTTTCGCTTTGCATGGGAGTTCTTCATTTTATTTCGAAGGTCATCAGCATCATTATGTGCAAAAAAGCTCACCTTGCCATCAACCATTTTACTGGCAAGTACACCGCTGGCATGGTATTTTTCATCCAAAAACAGTTCATCGCCTTTACGCACCAGTGCTTCAATCATGGCAATGTTGGCACTGAATCCACTGCCAAGGATTACACCTGATTCAAATCCGTTGGCCTCACAAAGCGCCTCTTCAAAATCAGCATGGATCGGATGGTAGCCATTGACGAGCATTGAAGCTTTTGAAGAATAGCAAGGGGATTTTTTTAAAGTTTTGTATGCCTGTTTGATCAATTCAGGATTCTCTGAAAGCCCCAGATAATCATTAGATGCAAGATCGATAATATCTGAATCATATATTTGACGCTCTCGGTAGCGGCCAGAGCGTTTCAGTGCAGCGAGTTCTTTTTCATAGAAATTCATACCGAAAGTGTACCATGAAAAACGTCAAGAAAAAACGATCACGCTCCTGTTCTTGCCAGACACTCGAATCCGGGCAGAACTTTGCCCTCAAGCAGTTCAAGACTGGCACCGCCGCCGGTAGAGATAAAACTGAAGTTCTCTTTCTCGCCGGCTTTTTCAACCGCGTCAGCCGTGTCACCGCCACCGACGATCGTATAGGCATAAGAGTCTGCGATGAACGTCGCTAATTTAAACGTCCCTTTTGAGAACCTGTCGATCTCGTAGATACCCATTGGGCCATTCCAGATGATCGTATTGGAAAGCTCGATCGCTTCTGAAAACAGCTTTAGTGTTGCCGGTCCTATATCGACCGCTTGAAAACCTTCAAGCACGTCCTGGGCAGGTACCACTTTAATATCAACCGGATGTTCAATCGAATCGGTAATGACTACATCAACCGGCAAGTAAAGCTTTACTTTCTGAAGCCGGGCTTCTTCCATTACCTCTCTTGCCGTCGCAACATATTCCTCTTCAAACAGAGAGCGTTGCATGTCATAACCCATCGCCTGTAAGAAAGTATTACTCATAGCACCACCGATAATAAGCTTGTCGATCTTCGGCATCACCGATTTAAGTAAAGTGATCTTGGAGGAGATTTTTGCCCCTCCGACCACCAACGCAATTGGACGCATCGGTTTTTCAAGGGCTTTGCTGAACGCTTCGATCTCTTTCATCATCAAAAAACCGGCAACACTGGTCTCTACAAACTCTGTAATACCATAGGTTGAGGCATGTTGACGATGCGAGGTGCCAAAAGCATCATTGACAAAGAGATCACAAATATCACCCAGGCGTCTTGCAAGATCAGGATCATTTTGTTTTTCACCCTCGTAAAAACGGATATTTTCCAGTAAGAAAATACGTTCAAGCGAGCAACTGGCGATCTCGGATTTTGATGCTTCAAAATCATCAACAAACTCAACCCGTTTGTTTAGTAGTCGTTCAAGACGCTTTTGAATGTGTTTGAGACTATAACGTTCATCGTATTGCCCTTTTGGACGGCCTAGGTGAGTTACGAGTGTAATTGAGCAGGCGTTATGGTCTATACAGTAGTTGATGGTGGGAAGCGCCGCACGAATACGGCGATCATCAGAGATGTTCTGGTGGGCATCCATCGGGACATTAAAATCAACACGAATGAGAACCCTCTTGCCGGTAATATCGATCTCTTTAAGGCTCTTGACTCCGGCCATATAAGCGATATTGCTTATCAGCGCTTTAGGATCAGTTGCCAACTCACTACTTTTAATACTATTCATTATCCAAGACCTTATCTCCATACTGTTAATTACGTGATTTTATCTTTTTTTTCATTAAAACGGAATCAGATCCTTTTGTAATTTCCATGCATCTTTGGCAACACTTTGATCTTTTACAGCATCCAAGCGCATTAAAAAGTAATCTCTGTCCACTTCGATGGCTCCCAGGCTTTTCAGATGTTCTGTCGGCACTTGAGCATCCACGAAATCAAATCCCCACGCATTTAGATGGGCCACTAAAACAGTGAAAGCAGCTTTGGAAGCATCGCTGACGTGTGAGAACATCGATTCGCCGCAGAAAGCTTTACCGACAACCACACCATAAAGACCGCCGACAAGTTTTCCATCTTGATAGGCTTCGACAGAATGTGCATGCCCCATCGTGTGGAGTAGCGTATATGCCTCGACGATTTCTGGTAATATCCAACTCCCTTTTTGACCGGGACGCGGGGTAATACCGCACTGTTGCACGACCGTTTCAAAAGCAGTGTCAAAGCGAAACTCAAAATGTTTTATCCGTTTTTTCAGTGAGCGGCGCAGTTTAAAATCATCAAAATTCAAGATCAGTCTTGGAGAGGGCGACCACCAGAGGATCGGGTCTCCCTTGGAGTACCATGGAAAGATACCATTTCGATAGGCCAACATGAGACGTGAGGGACTTAGATCGCCGCCATAAGCAAGGATGCCTTCCGGTGACGCCTGTGAGGGATCCGGAAAAATCAACTCATATCGTATCTGCGGAATCATCAGCGTAGTCAAATATCAATGCCTGATCATAATCTATAAATACTTTACCGCCTTTTAGCAATTGTCCAAAAAGCATCTCATCTGTAAGAGGATCTTTGATCTTTTCCTGAATAACACGTCCAAGCGGACGCGCACCCATCGCTTTGTCATAGCCCATCTCTGCAAGATAGCCACGAGTTCTTTCACTGATGGTGACACTGACTTTTTTCTTTTTCAGCTGTACATTCAATTCATCGATGAACTTATCGACAATATTTTCAACGATCTCCAAACTCAATGGAACAAACTCTACAACGGCATCAAGACGGTTTCTAAATTCCGGGGTAAAGAAGGATTTTAACGCCTCATTGCGTGAAAGATCCTGATCGGCATTAAAGCCCATCACGCTTCGTTCGGTCGCTCCGATATTAGATGTCATGATTAAAATAACATTTTTAAAATTGGCCTTATAGCCATTATTGTCCGTAAGTTCTGCATTGTCCATCACCTGAAGTAAAATGTTGACCAGATCAGGATGCGCTTTTTCAATTTCATCAAATAACAGAACCGTATAAGGATGCTTTCTAATCGCTTCGGTCAACAGACCGCCCTGCTCATACCCAACATATCCAGGAGGGGCTCCCACAAGACGGGAGAGCGCATGTTTCTCCATATATTCGCTCATATCGAAACGCTCAAAATGGACACCCATGACCTCTGCTAGTGATTTGGAAAGCTCTGTTTTACCTACACCGGTCGGACCGGAAAACAAAAATGAGCCCACAGGACGATTCGGCGCATTCAAACCGGCACGACTACGTTTAACGGCCAATGCCACCGTCTCCACTGCTTTGTCTTGTCCAATCACACGTACTTTCAGATCCGCTTCTATGTTAGAGAGTTTTTCGAGATCATCTTCACCGATACGTGATGGTGGCACGCCCGTCATTTTGGCAATGACCATCTCAATGTCATGCGTTGTCACCGTATGGCATTTTTTCTTTTTAAGGCGAAACGATGCTCCGGCCTCATCAATAAGATCGATGGCAACATCTGGTAAAAAACGGTCTGAAATATATTTTTTGGAAAGCTCTACTGCACTTTTTAGGGCTTTATCCGTATATTTTAGTTCATGATGTGCCTCATACTTGGAACGCAAACCTTTGAGGATCTGATAACTCTCTTTTTGCGAAGGTTCATCCACATCAATGCGTGCGAAACGGCGACTTAACGCTCTGTCTTTTTCAAAAATATTTCGATATTCGCTGTAGGTCGTGGCACCCAGACACTTCAGTTCTCCGGAAGCCAGTGCCGGCTTAAGCTGATTTGATGCATCCATACTGCCGCCGCTCACGGCACCGGCACCTACCAGTGTATGAATCTCATCAATGAACATAATGGCATTTTTTTGGGCTTTGATCTCATCCATCACCCCTTTGAGGCGTTTCTCAAAATCACCTCTGTACTTGGTCCCGGCCAGCATTGCACCAAGATCAAGCCCATAGATCGGGGCATCTTTGATCACGGAAGGCACCTTGTTTTCTGCAATTCGTAATGCAAGACCCTCCGCAATTGCCGTTTTTCCGACACCCGGTTCACCCACAAGCAGAGGATTATTCTTTTTTCGGCGGCAGAGGGTCTGCATGACCCGTTCTATCTCCGGTTTTCGGCCAATGACCGGATCAATTTTTCCATCTCTCGCTTTTTGGACCAATTCAATCGTATATTTATCCAGAAAACTCTCTTCATCATTACTGGTCTGTACGTCAATATCGCGATGCGAGATCACATCCAGAACATCCACACGGGAGATATCATTCTCTTCCAATAACATACAAGCATAGGTGTGTTGCTCTTCATAAAGTGCTGCCATTAAATCCCCGACTTCTGCCTGTTTTTTTTGAGCACTTTGAATATGCCGTATCATCTGGTCGATAAGACGTGAAAGGGCGACAGTCTCGAACGGTTCCTGGTGTACTTCTTCCGGAAGTGGCTGCATCGTATGACTTAAATAATGGCCGATAGCCTCACGCATCGATGCCGCATCACCCCCACACTCGTTGATGATCTCTACCCCCTCTTTTGAGCTTAGAAGAGCGAAAAAGACATGCTCTATCGTTAAATATTCATGGTGCTGATCTTTGGCATAGAGCAGTGCTTTTTGAAAGATGGCATTCAGTTCTGCACTGATCATTATGCTTCCTCCATGGTGGCTTTTAAAGGATACCCCTGTTCGCGGGCAAGCTTGCTTACCTGCATGACCTTTGTTTCAGCCACTTCATAGGTGTAAACACCGCAGATTCCTTTATCTTTTTGATGCACATCTAGCATGATCTGCTCAGCTTCTTGATAGTTTTTATGAAAAATATTCATCAGAACCTCTACTACAAAATCCATTGATGTGTAATCATCGTTCAGTAACAGTACCATGTACTGTTTTGGCTCCATCAGTGCCAATTCATTATCGAGTTCGAACTCTTTTTTTGTACTCAAGACTATAATCCTATGTAAATAAACGTAATAAAGATAATTTAGCAGGGTTTCGGTGTGGATTGGCTTAAAGAAGTAAGTTTAATTTGTCATAAAAGGTAGAAAGGACGACTGAAACTATTTGGGTTTAACCTTCGTCGTCTTCTCGGTGACTTCATTCTCTGAATTTATAAAGCGTACTTTGAGGGTGCCCGCTTCCGTGATCTTGAGTGGAAATTTTATTTTTGGATTTTGGCTTGCGCTAACATCGAGTTCAAACGATGTCACCGGTTTGTCGTTATAGTAGATCTCTATCTTTTTGACATAGAACCGCGGCTTAAGCGCGCCGGAATGTTTATCTTTTGCAAATCCCGTCTCCATCGGATGAATGATAATGACTTGCACTTTCACAACATCGCCTATGGCATACTTTTTATCGATAATCTTGATGACTGCTCTGCGTTTTGCCATAAGTTTACTCACAACCGCTTAATGCGACATGGATTTTTTTAGATGCTTTGTAAATCACACCCTTGTTGGTTTTGGCCAACACAACCACCTCCTGAGTCTCACCCAGTTTGATATTGGCAAAAAGATACGCCATCCCGTTAGCCGGCGAAAGATCTACCGTCACAGCCTTATTCACTTTATTTTTTGTTGTCAGGATTGCGATTGCACTGATATAGTCCTCATCGTTCATCGGACTTTTTACATTGATTTCTACGGGTATCGTCACTGCACTGCCAGGACGTGTTGGAATATCTAACGTGATCAATGCACTTCCGTCAACACTTTTTTTTCCCGCACTGAACGCTTCTACCGCTTGATCATAGGTAATCTCTATCGCCTCTTCAAATGCCAGAAGGCGATGCCGGTATAGCTCCGGATTAAAAAGAGCTGCTGCGCTCAGAAGTAATGAACCCTTAATAAAATCTCTGCGCTGCATCATCATAACCTACAGTTGAATAATTTCTTCAGTATATTCACTCATCAGCAATACTGTCGCTTTGGAGGTCACTTTTTTCTTGGCACGGCGTTTGCCGCCAAACTGATGTTTAAATTCACGACGGAAATTCTTAAAGAAGTCATGAAATTTCTCCGGTCCCAGAACACCTACCGCCCATAGGGTACCATCTGCATCTTCTTCCATGACAATACTTGCAAATGGCTGCTGTGCTTTTCCTTGAACGACTTTACACCCTCTATTTGGATCGTACAGTGTTGTATGCCCGTCACAGACAATATTTCCTGAAAATTTTTCACCTTTTTTGCGATAGCTAATAAAACTTTCCTGCTTATTGATATGGGTCAACTGATGCGGACAGATCCCACTATACGAGACAAGGGTTTGATTTTCCCCAATACCGCCTTTCCAAAGATATTCAACGCCAAATTCATTTTTCAATGTCACTTCTTTGGCTGTTTTCTTCGGAAGATTTATCAACATACATGTTGATCCGACAAAAGGATAATTAAAAACATAATTTTCCTCTTTTTTCAGATCAGATATCTTCATCATGTTACCATCACTGTTGACCAATTTAACTTTACCATATGCCTTATACATCGATCCATCATCGGCGTACAATGTCTGGTCAATCATTGATGGCTTTACAATCACGACGGCTGCTCCGGCACCAACTACTTTTAAAAAATCTCTTCTTTCCATATTAAAATCTCCTGATTTTTTTACCATTAGCTTTTAGGATTAACTAAACATATCCCGGAACATTCCCTTGGCCCATTCGTGCATCCCTTTGCCATTATTTATACCCGGCTTACCGTCCCATTTTTCATTGGTCGAAGCATTGGCAAATGCAAAGGCAGCTTTCTCTTTGTCATACATATAACTTGCATTAACAGAGATAGCTAAAACAGGGTCCATCGCTACCGCGGAGAAACAGATCGTCAGTGGTGATTCCCACGGCACTTTTTTCCCGTTGATTTTTCCTGCAATCATTTTGGCGACAATCACCCCTTCGGAGTTTGCCGTATTACCGGACTTGCTAAAGCCCATCGGACGCGCATCACCTGTGATATAAACTTCAGGATGTCCCTTGACCTCATAAGTGAAAACATCAATATCGCCCTCTTGCTTATTAAACACGCTATCTTTTGCAACACCGGCGATCTCAAGAAGTTTCCCGCCGCGTACTTTTGGATAAAATGCCGCATCTTCAAACTCGATCACTTCCCCAAGCTCTGTTTCAACACTCTTCTTATCAAGATCAATGTTAACGATTTTTGAACTAGGAAGGTACTCGATGTAATCTTCATACAGTTTTTCAAAAGCAGAGCCAAAACCGTCCGCTTTAATGGTAATCTGCGGATTCTCATCGAGAATAATAACCTTGCCCTCTATGCCTTCGAGTTTAAAGAAGTCTGCGATCAGACAGGCACGTTCATACGGAGCAGGCAGACAGCGGTAATTACCAGTCGGTACCGTCAGAAGGAAATTTCCTTCTTCAAAATCGAGTACTTTATTTCGCAGTGACAGATGCTCAGAACCCGCTTTGAATCCGGCAGGATATTCTGTACGAAGACGCTGCTCAAGCGCCGGGTCCGTTGTCCAGTCCGAATAATCATAATCAATCCCCGGAGCAAGTACCAAATGGTCATAGGCTAAATCACCATTGCTGGTCGAGACGATCTTTCTCTTTTTATCAACACCGACAACGGTCGCATTAAAATACATATAATCATTTTCACGCGCTGCCTGAAGATAGTCATGCATCAAGAAATCCAGGTCTATCGCATCGACAACCCATAGATTACTCAATGGACATGACATAAACTCTGTACGCTGTTCTATAAGTACTACATCAGCATTCGGCGCATACTTTTTAGTATATTTAGCAATTGTCAATCCAGACCAACCGCCTCCAACAACCACAACGCGTGGCCCTTTTGCCTGAGGAAGCGGTGCTGGACTACCCACTCCAACTGCCGTACTGCTGTTAGTCGTTATGGCAGCTGTTGATTCTGATACTGATACTGCTTGTGTACTTGTTGTTTCTCCCATGTATTTTGAACAACCTGAAAGAGTAATAGCCGCTGCAGTTACACCCGATAGTTGTAATGCATCTCTGCGCGAAATCGCCATACAAAATCCTTTTATATAATCGTATTGTATTAATATTAAAATAATAATGACAGCTTATTTCTTAATTATGTATTAATATAATAAAAGCAAATATAATACTACTTATAAATTCTATACTATTGTCATCGATTTGTCATCTTTAAAACCATAGAGAACATCGTAATCAAGGAGCTTTAAGAAGAAGTCACAAAACTGTATATTTTTTTATCACATTCTTATCCAAATTTTTAAAATCACATTTTGGTAACACTATGTTGAATGAGAAAGGATACATAAACACCTTTCTCTATTTATAGCAGTTCTTTTATATTATTTAGTCGGTGAAGAGATATTAGCAGCTTGCAAAAAATCTTTGATGATATCATCCGGATTTTCAAGTCCGATAGAGATACGGATCAATCCCGGCGAGATACCAAGAAATTTACGCGTCGCGTCATCAAAATCACTGTAGATCGTCGAAGCCATATGCAATGCAAGCGTACGGCTGTCACCAATATTCGCCGTGATTGTTGCAAGTCTGCTTCTACGTAAAAATTCATACGCAGCCTCCTGTGTTTGCATATCGATAGTTAATAGCGTCCCGCAGCCTTGTGAAAAAAGTTCTCTGTATCGTTCATTTTGGGGGTGTGAAGCTAAACTCGGATGGTTGATGATCAGCCCTTTGGCATCCAATGCAGCGGCCACCTTTTCAATACTTTCAATAATTCGATTCATACGCAGCGGCAGTGTCTCAAGCCCCAACATTGTCAAATAAGAGGAGAAGGCACTTGCACTCATTCCAAAATCGCGCATTACCCGTTTCTTGGCATTGGCGATCAATGCCATCTTCCCCATTTTATCGATAAATTTATGTATCTCTTTATAGCGTTCGGTTTTAAATTTATCATCCCCGTTATTGATAGCTCGAAATACGGCTGCCCCGCCCAGGACTGAAGCATTACCGCTGATAATTTTTGTTGTCGAATAGACCACAATATCAGCGCCCATTTTCAAAGGGGAGAGGCTGAGCGGTGTCATCGTATTATCGACAATTAAAACGATGCCATGACGATTAGCAATCTCTGCAATGGCATTGATATCTGGCAGTCGCATATTCGGATTGCCAACTGACTCCAGGAATATAATTTTAGTTTTTTCAGTAATCGCGGCCTCAATTGATACATATTCTTCCACATCGAAAAAGTAGGTGGTCACCCCAAAGCGCGCAAGTGTCTCACTGAAAAAGGAGTATGTTCCACCAAAAAGCCCGCCAATACTAATGACTTCATCATCGAACTTCAACAAAGACATAGTTGCTAAAGTTGTTGCCGCCATCCCAGAACTTGTGGCAATAGCACCGACACCGCCATCCATATCTGCAAGGATCTGTTCTAATTGTACATTGGTCGGATTCCCCATACGGGCATAAAGCGGTTTTTTAATACTGCCGTCAAAGATACCTTCCGCTGTTTCCGGATCTCCGTATCCAAAGGATGCTGATTGTGTGATAACAGGGCTCACAGGGCCCTCTTTTTTACCGATAGACTGAACAAAACGGGTAGTGAACTCTTCGAAACGATGCATGTTTAAACCTAATTAGCGTAAAATTATATTACAGAATATGTGATTATAACAAATGGGAGTGAATTTGGCGAAACGAATTTTTATAACTGCTACCAATACGGATATTGGAAAAACTTATGCCACAAAGCTTTTGATGCGTGAATTTACAAAGATGGGCTATCGTGTCGGTGTATGCAAACCGATCGAAACAGGAGTAGAGGATTCTCCGCCTGATGGAACAGAGTTATTGCATTTGCTTCACGAACTCAATCCTTCAGCACATCACTTCGACATCAATGATATTGTCCCAATTCGCTTTTCTCTTCCAGCCGCGCCTTATATTGCTAACTATGCAAAAGAGATCAATTTATCTATCATCGATACCGCATTATCAAAACAGGATGAACTCTGTGATATTTTACTGATCGAGGGTGCAGGAGGACTCTATGTTCCCATTGACCCCCATACAATGATGATCGACCTGATTGAGCGATTTGAGGCAAAAGCACTGCTGGTCAGCCACTGCCGTCTTGGCTGCATCAATGACACCCTGCTTTCACACTATGCACTCAATGATAGAAATATTGCGCATCACTGGACATTAAACTGCCACAGTGACGATCAAGGTTTTTCGACAGTTTCAGAACCATTTTTCAAAGATAATTATCCAAATTATACGATATTAGAACGTGACATTAATAAAATAGCCACTTCAATCCTAAGACTTTTTGAAAAGTAAATTTTGATATAATCATGTCAAAATAAAGGAGTGTCATGCAACATCTTATCCGTACCGATGATTTCAGTATAGAAGAGATCGAAGAAATTCTAACTGATGCGGAAAAGTTTGCAAAAGGTGGCTTCCATCGGATCTTACAAGATAAAATCATCATTACGCTCTTCTTTGAAAACTCCACTCGAACCAAAAGTTCCTTTGAAATTGCAGCAAAACGTCTTGGGGCAGAAATGGTACATCTGGATGTTGCCCAAAGCTCTACTAAAAAAGGAGAAACACTTGTTGATACGGCATCTAACCTGGATGCCATGGGTCCGCATGCTATTATCGTACGACATGCCAATGCCGGTGTCCCAAAGATACTCTCTAATCATACAAAAGCTTCCATTATTAATGCCGGTGACGGTGCCCATGCCCACCCAACACAGGCACTACTGGATCTATTTACGCTAAAACAACATTTCGGTGAAGTAAAAGGGAAACGCATTGCAATTGTAGGCGATATTAAAAACTCACGGGTTGCCAACTCAAATATAGAGTTGCTACAGCGATTTGGTCTACACATCACCCTGGTTTCACCGCCGCAATTTATGCCACAATCTGACCTCTCCTCAACCTACCATCTCAGAGAGGTCATCGACAACGTTGATATTATTATGAGTCTGCGAACACAGACAGAACGGCATTCTCAACAGGCCTATGCCTCTTTAAAAGACTATGCAAGTGATTTTTGTATTACCAAAGAACTTGTAGGAGACCGTGATATTATCATCATGCACCCCGGACCGGTCCACCGCAATATTGACATTGACGATGCACTGCTCTCAGATGAACGCTGTAAAGTCCTTGAACAGGTCTCCAATGGTGTCTCAGTGCGTATGGCAGTGCTGAAGAAACTAATAAGTACCTAGTTCTTCTATGTACAAGAAACTCTCAGAACTCGCCAGTGCAGGTATCCCATTTCTTTTTTTTACCAATTTTGACGGATCGCAGATCCACTGTTATAGACTGGATGAACTACAACACGAAGATATAGAATTTCAATTTGGACATCCCTTTGCCAAACATACAGAAGTGATAAAAAAATATCCGATAAATTTTCAACATTATCAGAAAAAATTCGACCAAATTATTGAACATATTAAAAGTGGTGATACCTACCTGTTAAATCTTACACAGCCAACACCCATAAAGAGCCCTCTCACGCTCAAGGAGATTTTCAAACGTGCAAATGCTCCGTATAAACTGCGTGTCAAAGATCAGTTTGTCTGTTTTTCTCCGGAACGGTTTATTCAGATTGAAGACAATCGCATCTCTACCTATCCCATGAAAGGAACTATTGATGCATCCATGGAGCATGCCGAAGCAAAAATTCTCGCCAATGAAAAAGAGATGGCGGAACATGTAATGGCGGTAGATCTACTTCGCAATGATCTTGGAATTATCGCCACAAATATTCGCGTCGAAAAATTTCGTTATATTGACACCATCAATGCAGGCAAAAAGCAACTGCTGCAGGTCAGCTCTAAAATCAGTGGTGTATTAGCTCAAAACTGGAAAGAACATCTCGGTGAGATCGTGGCAGCGCTTTTACCTGCAGGTAGTATAAGTGGTACTCCGAAAAAAAGAACGGTTGAGATTATTAAAGATATCGAAGAGTATGAACGTGGATACTTTACCGGTGTATTTGGAGTCTTTGACGGCAACGCACTTGATAGTGCCGTGATGATCCGCTTTATTGAAAAACAGAATGATCAGTATGTCTATAAAAGCGGCGGCGGTATTACACTAGAGAGTTCAGCCCTCTCTGAGTATCAGGAGATGATCGATAAAATCTATATACCCTAAAATTATTTACTATCCAAAACAATCCTAAAGCCGGTAGCATCATTTTTGAATGTTGGGATATTTGAATTGCGATAGGCACTTTTCAGTTCATCCACTGAACTTTTCCAAGAACCGCCGCGCACAACTTTCATCGCATCTTCTTCCTTGTTAGCACTTCCATCGGTTGGAGTATTCTTGTACCCATAACTGTAATCATCTTGACACCACTCGGCAACGTTACCAAACATATCATAAAGACCAAATGCATTAGATTTCAATAGCCCATGCGTTCGTGAAAATCCATATGAATTTTTTTCCATCCAGGCATACTGTGGTGCCAAAACTGCATTATCCCCCCAGGTAAAA
>Ga0164318_10004160_pt1 | contig 13838 bp, 11 predicted proteins | sample GuaBasSedimGuay9_FD_113734 | JGI IMG/M metagenome (GOLD analysis project Ga0164318, IMG submission 113734) | Subseafloor sediment microbial communities from Guaymas Basin, Gulf of California, Mexico - Guay9, Core 4571-4, 0-3 cm | ecosystem: Environmental > Aquatic > Marine > Hydrothermal vents...
CCTCATTATATCGGGCCTGTTTCTGTCTGCCCTGATCAATTTCCGCTCGGTTTTTATTGTCCTGCTTCCGGTTTACCTGATATCAGTAATCATGCTGTCAGATAAGCGTCGTCCGGTCATGCTTGGTTTCTATATGATATCATTATTGGTCTTTGCCGTGCCGACCCTGGTTAGAATACTCGACTCAACCCGGCACTTTTTCTACGGTAATCTGATGTTTCAATTGTACCGCGAGGGCAACCGCGGGCTCGGCGCGATTATAAGCAATCGCCTCGAGGTCATCTTCCGTGCGCTGATTGATCCTCAGATATTGATCATCTTGCTGCTGACCCTCATATCGATCTGGTTGATCCATAAACAGAGAATCTTAAGAACCGCCCGCGACCTGTTTACCAAACCGGAAGGCATGGTTTTGTTGAATCTGGTGCTGATCTGGGCGGTTTACATGCTCCCGCACCCAATGTCGCGCCAATATATCGGCCAATATCTTGCCTTCGCCCTGTTACTGACAGCTTTCAACTATGAGGGAATAAATAATCTGTTTATAAAAATACTGGGTGATTCCACCAAAAGGAAACTGGCTTATGTCGCCGCCCTGGTTTATATCATGATGCTGGTGCCATACACGGTTATATTTGTTTTTGGAATTCGTGACACCGATACCCGGTATAAGCTTTCATCGATCAGAGAGGTAACCTCCGGCATGCTGATTCATGCCGGCGGCCGGGATACCGTTCTCTCGGAATGGCCGGGATACACCTTTATCACCGGCCAGACACCTCTGCGTTATACCGAGATAATCGGTCATGATTTTAATCTGCCCCTGGAACATGAAGAATATTTGCGGTATAATTTATGTGACAGGAAGTATTTGTATGATGAAGTCACCCGCAAGGCGCCGGCGCTGGTTGTGAATGTTTATAATCCGCCGGAATATTATGCCGGGGCGCTTGAAGAAAATTACGAACTGACCATGCAGTCCGATGTGGTGAGCGTTTATAAAAGACGATGAGAAAACTGATATACATACTGTTTATAGTAATCTTGTTTTTCGGTACAGCCGAAGCTCAGGAAATCGAAGCGGTCGATACCGTTACCTCCGCACCGGGAATCACAATCGAGACTTCGGTCGATCTGGCCGAAGCGTATATCGGCGACCTGATAACATACAGCCTGGCTATTACGCATGACACCGATGTCGTCCTGACACCGCCCCCTATCGGCGCCAATCTGGGTTCGTTCGATGTCAAAAATTACGAGGACCTCGGCGAGACGCGGCTCGATGACGGCCGTATCAGAACCGAGAGCCGTTTCATGCTGACCACTTTTACCACCGGCGATTACATTATACCGCCGATACCGGTCGAGTTCATGCTTCCCGACAGCACCAAAAAAATCCTGATCTCCGAACCGGTTCCGGTGAAAATCCTGTCGCTTCTGGCCGAAGGCGCTGATACCGCCGATATTCGTGATCTCAAGGCGCAGATCGAATTCAAGTCAGGCTGGCCATGGTGGTGCTATGTTATAGCCGGTGGTATTTTATTGCTTGTTATTGCTATTGTACTGCGGCGTATTTTAGGCGGTAAAAAGGAAGAGAGAAAACCGGTCGATACCAGGAAACCGTGGGAAATCGCATCGGAAGATCTTGCCTTCCTGAAAGAAAAAAATCTGCCGGCGGCGGGCGAATACAAGCAGTACTATATAGAGCTGACCGATATCATCAGGGAATTTCTCCAGAGAGTATATAAAATCCCGGTGCTCGATATGACCACCTGGGAGTTCATGGAAGCGATAAATGAATTTGATATTGAACCTGAACTGGCTTCCATGCTGAAACAGTTTCTCGATTTTGCCGATCTGGTGAAATTTGCCAAGTTTATGCCCGAATCCGAAAAAGCGTATGCCGATTTCGAGGAAGCCTGCAATATTGTCGATATAGTCCGAAAAGCCGAGTTGATAAAAATTCAGACTCAGGCCGTACCAGTGGCGGCTTCGGAAACATCAGGAGGCGATAATGTTTAGATTCGCCGGTTTCCATATTACGCTATTCGAACAGGATATTCATATCTCGGCGCTGGCGATATTTATCATCTTTGCCGCGGTCATTGCCCTGATGATTTATTACAATCTCAAAAAACGCCGTTACCATTCGGCCTCGATCAAATATTCCGACCTGAAAATAGTCAAGCGGTCGATAAAAACCGGACGCCAGAAACTGCGGTTCATCCTGCCCGCCCTGAGAATCATCGCCGTAATTCTGTTTGTTATAGCCTTCGCCCGTCCGCAGGCCGGGACAGAAAACCGCGAGGTCTCGACCGAAGGTATCGATATCATGCTGGCGCTTGATGTCTCCGGCTCGATGAAAGCTGAAGATTTCAAACCTCACAACCGCCTGTATGTGGCCAAAGAAGAGATCAAAAAATTCGTGGAGAAACGGATAAGTGACCGGATAGGACTGGTGGTTTTTTCGCAGTCCTCGTTCACGCAGTGCCCGCTGACACTCGACTATGGTATTCTGCTGAATTTCCTCGATCAGGTCAAATTCGGCATGATAAAAGACGGCACCGCGATAGGCATGGCCCTCGCCAACTGCGTCAACCGCCTGCGCGAATCACCGTCAAAATCGAAGGTGATTATCCTTCTCACCGATGGTGTCAACAATGCCGGGCAGATCGATCCGCTGACTGCCGCGACTATCGCCAAAACAATGAATGTGAAAATATATACCATCGGGGCCGGCAAACCCGGTAATGCCATGTACCCGATCGATGATCCGATTTTCGGCAAACGTTATGTCTATCTCCCCAACGAGATCGATGAAGAAACTTTAAAAGAAATAGCCCGGAAGACGGGGGGGAAGTACTTCCGGGCCCGATCGGAAGAAGAACTGGAAGAGATCTATACGGAAATCGACCGCCTGGAGAAAACCGAGATAAAAGTCAATGAGTATGTGCAGTATCGTGAGCTATTCTCGATATTTGTCATACTCGGACTGGGATTTCTGGTCCTTGAAATGTTTTTGAGCCAGACCGTGTTCAGAAAAATACCGTAGGGTAGGTAATAATTATATGAGATTTGCGGCGCCACAATATTTTATACTTCTCGGACTGATAGTCGTCCTGGCGATCTTCTATATCTGGTCGATCACCCGGAAGAAAAAAGTGCTGGAACGATTCGGTGATCTGTTTTTATTGCTGAAAACTTCCCCGCATATTTCGTTTGCGCGGCAGGGCGGCAAGGCGGCGATTCTGCTGGCCGGTATCCTGTTTGTCGTTTTCACCCTGTCCCAGCTTCAGTGCGGCACGCACATGGAGATGATGAAAAGAGAGGGGATCGATATTATTATCGCCATCGATGTTTCCAATTCGATGCTTGCAGAGGATATGAAGCCGAACCGGATCGAAAAAGCGCGCCAGGAAGTCCGCGGGATTATCGACCGTCTCCAGGGCGACCGGATCGGTCTCGTAGCCTTTGCCGGTGAGGCCTTCATACAGTGCCCGTTGACCCTCGACTATACCGCGGCGGAGATTTTTCTCGATGTGATCGATGTCGGGCTTATTCCCCAGCAGGGGACCGCTATCGGCGATGCTATCCGCAAAGCCAATGAAGCTTTTGAAACTCAGGAACGTAAACATAAGGTGATGATTCTCCTGACCGACGGTGAGGATCATACCGGCCAGGTCATCGCTGAAGCCGAGGAGGCCCGCAGGCAGGGGATTAAGATATTCCCGATCGGAATCGGATCGGTCATTGGCGAACCGATCCCGGTTGTGGATCGTCAGGGGAACAGGGTTGGTTATAAAAAGGACGACAAAGGTGAGATGATCATCACCAAACTGGATGAAATGACCCTGCAGAAAGTTGCCCTGACGACCGGCGGAAAATATTATCATGCCACCGCCGGCGAGATGGAACTGGATAAAGTGTATGATGAGATCAGCAAAATGGAAAAGAAGGAACTGGAGGGGAAACTGATGATGCAGTACGAGGACAGGTTTCAGTATCCGCTGTTGCTGGCCATTTTACTGATTATTCTGGAATTCTTTATTTCCGAAAAACGCAGGAATCGGGATATCAAAGAAAATGAAAACGCCTAAAATTACATTTTTCGCTTTAAGTCTGTTCATGTTTGCTGCCGGACTCTCGGCGGGGGATTTTGCCGATATGGTCGATAAAGGGAACAAAGCGTATCTGGAAGGCGATTATAAAACAGCGCTGGATTATTATCATCAGGCCGAAGTGGAGCGCCCGGAGACCCCGGAACTCGACTATAATATCGGTTCGGCGCTGTATCATGAGCAAAAATACGAAGAAGCGGTGGACAAACTTCAGAAATCGATGATGACGGATAATGTTGATAATGAGGCCGCCGCGCATTATAATCTGGGTAACGTCTATTACCGGATGGGAGATTATCAAAACGCGATCATGTCATATCAGCGATCGCTGGAACTAAATCCCGATGATATCGACGCCAAGTATAATCTCGAATTGGCGAGGAAGATGCTTAAGGAACAAATGAAACCGGAACAGCAGGATCAACAGCAGCAACAACAGCAGCAGCAACAACAGGAACAACAGGATCAACAGCAGCAACAGGAACAACCGCAACCGCAGGAAGATGAACAGAATCAACAGGAACAACAACAGCAGCAGCCACAACCGCAGGATCAGCAGGATGAAAACGAGATGTCCAAAGAGGACGCCGAACGCATTTTAAATGCACTCAAAGACGATGAAAAAGACCTGCAAAAAGAACAGCAGCGTTTCAAGGTGCAGGGTAATTATCAGGGGAATGACTGGTAGTCATGTATAAGCATTTATTTATCATAATGCTGTTACTCCTGCCCGTGATTGCATCGGGGCAGGACGAAATCACGGTCGAGATGACGGTCAGCAGTACCAAGATCAGTATCGACGATCAATTGTACTTGACCGTTAAGGTTTCCGGTTCTCAGCAAAATCTTCCCCAGCCCCAACTGCCGAGTATGGCCATGTTCGAGGCTTATTCGCAGGGGACATCGACAAATATTTCCATTGTCAACGGACAGGTTGAGTCATCGCTGTCATACAATTACCTGCTGATTCCCAAAAAGGAAGGAACCTTTGTCATCAAACCGGCAGCGGTGGTTTACAATCACAAAAGGTACGAATCCAACGAAGTTTCGATACAGGTGGTCGGATCGGGGGGGACGGCTTCGAATCCGGAAGAAATTGAAATGACAACCGGAAGCGGTCAGAGTCGCGATCTGTTCCTGATCGCCGAGGTCGACAAGAAAAAAGCTTATGTTAATGAACAGATTACGCTGACCATAAAATTTTTCCATGCCGTCAAGCTTATGTCTCAACCTGATTACACTGCGCCGCAGACTACCGATTTTTGGGCCGACCTGCTTGAAGAACAGAAAACCTATTATCAGGTGGTCAACGGGCGAAGATATAAGGTGATCGAAATAAATACGGCTCTCTTTCCAACTCGTTCCGGAGACCTGCAGGTGGGCTCCGCCATGGTTGAGGTCCGTGTCCCATCCAGGAGGAGCGGGCGAAGGAGCCCCTTCTCGATGTTCGATGATATCTTTACACAGGGAGAACTGGCCACGGTCCGATCGCGGTCGATTGATATCAAGGTCTTGCCGTTACCGAGTGAAGGCAAACCGGAGAATTTCACCGGGACGGTGGGGAAATACACTTTTACAGCAACCCCGGACAAAACCACTGTCGATGTCAATCAGCCGGTCACTGTTACTTACAAATTCAGCGGTACCGGAAATATCACCACTGTGGCCGAACCTCAAATCGGTGATTTGAAAGATTTCCGTATCTATCAGGCTTCATCGGATGAAAAAGTCTCCAAGGTCGGCGGCGTCATCGGCGGAACAAAAGTCTTCGAGGAAGTCTATATCCCCAAACGGGCCGGTCAATTGACCATCCCGCCGGTGGAATTCAATTATTTCAATCCGGCGACAAAAAAATATTGCACTCACACTTCAAAACCGATTGTTCTCACCGTCAATGCTGTTGAGGGAGAAGAATATGCCGATCTGCCCTACCGCCCTGTGGCCGGAAGAGTTGTCGATCCCAAAGCCCGGGATATTCGCTTTATTAAAACAAATGCCGATGATTTGAGACTTAAACAACCGCTTATAATTTTACGCCCGCAGTACTTTATTATCAACCTGATTCCGATTCTGATATTGGCTTTTGTCTGGATCAGCCGCCGCCGTAAAGAAAAATTGAGGGCCGATATCGGCTATGCGCGCTCGCTGCAGGCTAAAAAGATGGCCAAAAAGAGGCTGGGAATGGCCAGCAAATTGGCCAAATCAGGCCGCCCGGCGGAATTTTTTGCAGAAATACGGCTGGCCATATTCTCTTATGTGGCTGATAAACTCAATATCTCTCCCCACGGCATGACCGGCGATTATCTGTTGGATATTATTAAAAAATCAGGCGCCGGTGAAGAATTGGTCGAGAGAACCGCTGGTCTTCTTAAAAACGCCGATTTCGCCCAGTATTCATCAGCAAGTGTCACCGAAGATAAAATTATGAAATCTCTAAAAGACGCCGAGGAAACTCTCGTCGAACTCGAGGGGATAAATCTTGAATAGCAGATATTTCATCATACTGGTCTTATTGATGCTGATTGTTTCGGGTGTATCCTACGCCACCGAACCGGATTCCCTTTTTCAACAGGCCAATCAGCATTTTGAAGACAAAGAGTATGATAAAGCATTGGAAATTTATACCGGGCTGACCGAAAGCGGTTACGAATCGGCCTCGCTCTATTTCAATATCGGCAACTGCTACTTTAAGCAGGGTGAGCTGGGCTATGCCATTCTATATTATCTTCGCGCCAAAAGGCTCGATCCGAACGACGATGACATAAACGCCAATCTTGATTTCGCACGCCAGTTTATGCCGACCCGTCTGGAAGGAATTGAGTTCAATCCGGTCACGCAGTTTTTCGGCACGATAACAGGGCCGTTCACGCTTGATTTATTGGCCTGGCTGTCATCGATATTTTTCGTGATCCTTGTCCTGTTTTTAAGCGCTCTGGTATATTTCCAGTTGGGCGGCTTGCCGTCAAAGTTGCTGGTATATTTGCTCCTGGCGCTGTTTTTGGTGTCGGCGGGCATGACGACATATAAATATCGAAATGAATACATGACCGGCAAAGGTGTGATTGTCGCCGACGAGGCCCGAATTTACAGCGCCCCGGCCGCCGACAGCGACCTGGAATTCGTTGGCGCCTTTGGACTTACATTCGAGGTGGGGCGGGAGATCGACAATTATTATCTGGTCATGTTCGAAAATAAACGCAAAGGCTGGATAAAAAAGGAACTTGTCGAAATAATATGATATTAAGCCTTATTGGGATTTTTGATTGACAGCTTTTTTTAAAATCTCTATCTTGTTTCATCAATAACCGGCTTTGGCCGGTTTAATTTTTGGATTTGAAATGCGTACATTTTATAAAAGAAAAGAATTTTACGGCACCATTATCGCCGTGATTCTGCTTGCATTCTGTTTTAAAGATATCAGTCTGTCCGATATCAACGAATTGAGCCATCGTGCCAATTTCTATTACCTGATCCCGGCCCTGCTGATGGAATTTATCCTCATCATATTCAAAGCCGTCCGCTGGAAAACCATCGTCGAAAAAACCAAAAAGCTGCGTATTTTACCGGTGATCCCGCTGTATTCGGCCGGACAGGTTATCAATATTGTCATGCCGGCGCTGACCGGGCAGGTCGGACGCCTGCTTCTGTTTTCAAAAAAGGCCGGATTGACCAAAACATATGTTTTTTCCACCATCCTGCTGGAAGTACTTTTCGATGCCATAAGCCTGCTCGCCCTGATATTTATGCTGTCCATGGCCTTTGTCTTTCCAGCGCAATATCGTTCTGTGAGCTATATAATCGCGATTGTGACGGTCGGTGTTTTTGCTATACTGTATTTGATACTTCATTTCAAGGATCAACTCGGCGGACTCAGCCGAAAATCATTGCGTGACAGATGGCCCGGCTTTTATATCACCCTCCGAAAATTCGCCCGCTCATTTTATCGTGGTATCGACCTTCTCAGATCGACACAATATTTCTCCCGCACCCTGCTTTACTCCTTTGCTTCATGGCTGGCACATATTCTCGTAGTCTATTTCCTTTTCAAATCGTTTGGCTTCGAATTACCGTTTGCAACTGCCATAATGATTATGGTGATAAATACAATCGCCCTGATGGTCCCGATTACCCCCGGAAATGCCGGGACATTCGAATGGGCCGTGGTGGCGCCGCTCCTGGCCTTCAAAATCGCCAAGGCCGATGCCGTCCTGTATGCCCTCGCATTGCACATTCTGGATTTAATACCGATTTTCGTTATGGGTATCTTTTTCTTCCGTACGCAACGTATGACTCTTAAAGAGATTAAAGAAGAAGGCGAGAAAGAAGAAGTTATGGAAGAGGTCGGCGAAGAAATGGTTGCCGAGCCGGGTAAGGATAGATTATGATCAGATCGCTTTTATGGAAACCGGGACAGCCGGTCGAAAAAATCGAGGGAATCGCAGATTTTGATACCCTGTTCGCCAATCCCGAGGCTGTTCTCTGGGTGGATATGGTCGATCCGACCGATCAGGAATCATTCATCCTGACTCATGATTTCCATTTTCATCCGCTGGCCATCGAGGATGTTATCGAGGAAGAAGATGTCATCTCCGAACTTTCGCGATCCAAAATTGATGATTATAAAAATTATCTTTACGCCGAATTCTCGTTGACCGAAAAGATTACCCGCGAAGAAGGCATCAAACTCCAGGAGGTCCATCTATTTCTGACCAAAAATGCGGTTGTGAGCGTTCGCGACGAACACCATCGCATATTTAATTATCTACATAACCGCGCTCTCAGGGATGATCGGCTTATGTCCCGGGGGGCCGAGTTCCTGTTTCATAACCTGCTTGATGTTATGGTGGATAATTACAACAGTATCCTGGAATACTTCGAAAAAGAAGTCGATGCCATTGAAGAGGATGTTCTGGGAGAGCCGGATGAGGAGACCGTCAAGAATATATTCACTCTCCGGCGCGATATTTACGACCTGAAACGAATCGTTCTACCTCAGCGGGAAATGCTTCGCCAGATCAGCCGGGGACAGTTCCCGTTGGTTTCGGAACGGGCGGCCGTTTATTTCCGCGATATTCACGATCACCTGACTCGAATAATCGAATTGTCGGAATCTCATCGAGATACACTTATATCCGCGCTGGATGTTTACTTTTCCAACGTATCCACCAAAACCAATCAAATCATCAAAATTTTGACCATCTTCACTGTCATTCTGATGCCGCCCACTTTTCTGGTCGGGTTGTGGGGGATGAATTTTAAGTATATGCCGGAATATAACTGGAAATACGGTTACCTTGCCTTCTGGGTAATAATAGCTATTATTACTCTTGTCATGATTCTCTTCTTTAAAAGGAAAAAGTGGATTTGACCTTTTTGTAACCGTTGCCGCGGCAGATTCCCGTTATAGCCGCACATTTTACCAAAAATATATCATATTTCTTGAAACAATTCCTTGACATTGCCGTAATCATCTCTATATATATACTGACCGGTAGGTATAATTATACCTACCGGTCAGTATATAAAAGAAGGATTATTTTATGAGACAAAGTCGTAAAATGCCTGCCGAAAAAAGGCGATCCCAGCTTCTTAAAGCGGCCGCCAGAATTTTCGGTCGCAAGGGGTATACGCGGGCCACAACCGAAGATATAGCCCGTGCCGCCAAATTGACCAAAGGGTCGCTCTATTTCCATTTCAAAAGCAAAGAAGATATTTTCCTTGCCGTCATTAAGGAACATCATAAAGATCATATGGATGTCATTATGGGAATAATACGCTCGGAAAAAGATCCGCTAATCTCCATTGAAAAATCAATAAGGGCCCTCCTTGATGTTCATGAAAAATTCCGGTACATAACCCCGGTTTTCTGGCAACAGGCGGCCAGCATTCCGGTGGTCAGGAATTATATGAAGGAACAGCATGATGCCCTTCAAAACGAAGTCGTTCATTATCTGATGGATGTCGCCGACATGAAAAAAAAGGATGCCGAAATGCTATTCACCGTTTTGCATACCTCCATTGACGGCATGATCCTGCATATTTCGGGGGGAATACCCAAATTCGCACGGGAAACATTCATCCAGTCGATGATGATCGTTGTCAAGCCGTTTCTAAACGAGAATAAAAGTAAAAGATAGATATTGGGATGATTATGAAAAAGATATTATCAATTATACTTATTTTTTTGCTGGTCTCCTGCCTGAGTGTCACAGCTGTTGGCGAGACCGTCATCACCGTCGAGAAGGCCAGATCATTGGCCCTTGAGTATAACCGGCAGTTCCAGACAGCGCAAAAAGAGATTGATCGGGCCAGAGGCGAGATTATTTCGGCCCGATCGGGAGCCTTACCGCAGGTAAATCTGGGTGGGCGTTACACCCGTAATATCAAAAGCCCGGCCATATTTTTCGAGGATGAAAAAATTACAATCGGCAACGATAACGATTTTGAACTGTCGCTTTCATTCACTCAACCGCTCTATGCCGGCGGTAAAGTGGGCTCGGCTCTTAAGGTGGCGAAGATTTTCGAAAAATATTCCGAGGAAAAAGTCGAAGAAGTCAGATCAGGCATCATTTTCGGCGCCGAGTCATACTTTTACGACGCCATCCTGGCGGAAGAAAATCTGAAGGTACTGCAATCGTCCTACGAACAGCTTTCCTACAATCTCGAGGTGGTCGAAAAATATTTCGATCAGGGGATGGTATCCGAATACGAATTGCTTCGCGCCCGGGTAGAGAAAATGAATCTGGAGCCGCAGTTGATTGCGGCCGAGTCTCGGGTAAACCTGTCCCGCAAGAGGTTGAAGTCTTTTTTGGGGCTGGCGCTTGAAGAGGATATAAAGCTGGTCTCGGATTATGAGGATACGGTCATGGCCGATATTCCCTCGCTTGACTCCCTGGTTGCCTTCGCCCTGAAAAACAGGCCCGAAGTAAAACAGGCAAGCCTTCAGAAAAAGGGATATGACAAAGCGGTTCGTATTGCCAAAGGCGACTGGTTATGGCCCAATCTCGATTTCAATACAACTTATGATATCACCGGCGCCTCGGATGATTTCAAACTTGGCAGCCGGGAAATATCAAAAAGTTGGACCGCATCGCTGCTTTTTAATATACCTCTGTTCGACGGCGGCCGGACGATCGGCGAGGTTCGCAAGGCCAAAACCGATTATTACCAGGCGGTGCTTGCCGAACAGCAGACCAAAGATGATATCCGGCTCGAAGTCGAACAGGCATATGATAATCTTCTTATGACCAAGCGGGCGCTCGATGTCCAGAAAGAAACGATAAACCAGGCCGAAGAGGGTATGCGAATAGCCAACTTAAGGTATCAGTCCGGCGTCGGGACTCAACTGGAAGTCCTGTCCGCCCAGACTGCTCTGACAGATGCCAGGACTAATCTGGCCGCGGCCATATACAGTTTTCGGCTGGCCAAATCGGCATTAAAAAAAGCAACAAGTTATGATCCAGTATAAAGAGTGGAGAGGAACAATAATCGATGACTAAAATTGGACTATTCAGCTTGATAGGTGCCGCGCTTGCCGTCATTTTCATAGTCGGATGCGGCGGCGATAAAGAAGGCAGTCAAAATCAGAATACAAAAAAGGTGGCTGTAAAAGGGGAAATTGTAGTCTCTTCCGATTTCCAGTTGACTCGCAATTTTACCGGCACTATTGAGGGCGCCAGGCAGGCAATTATGACTGCCAAAATCTCAGAAGCGGTCGAAGATGTTCCGGTCAAAGAAGGCGACTTTGTAGAAAGTGATCAGATTCTGATCCGGCTCGATCGTACCGGGCCAACCTCTAATTATATCCAGGCATTTTCGCTTTTCCAGAATGCCGAAAAGAATTACAAAAAAATGAAATACCTTTTCAAGGAGGGTGCGGTTTCAGAAACTCAATTCGATGCCACCAGGACCGAGTATGAGGTGGCCAAAGCCAATTACGACGCCGCCCGCCAGACCGTGGATATTAAATCCCCTATTGCCGGGATGGTGACCTCGATTGATGTTTCGATCGGGGATTATCTTTATCCCGGGAAGATTGTTGCCACGGTGGCCTCGATTGATAAACTGAGGATGAAACTTGGTGTCAGTAGCGCCGAAATAAATCTTTTTGAAACCGGCAATGATGTGAATGTTTATGTTGAGTCGGCTTCCAAACTGGAAGCAAAGGGCAGCGTGGCCAAGATTGCCCGCTCCGCTGATCCCGAAACGAGGACGTTTACCGTGGAAATTGCGATTGATAATCCCGATCATAATCTGAAACCGGGGATGTTCGGCCGGGCCGAGATCACCGCCAAAAGGCTCGAAAACGTGATCGCTGTTCCGCGCAACTCGGTTATTGCTGCGGCTGAGGGAAATTATGTTTTTGTAATTGCGGGGGAAAAAGTCCGCAGAAAAAAGGTCGATCTTGGCGTGGATTTCAACGGCAGGGTTGAGATCAAAGAAGGACTAAATCCGGGGGATACCCTGGTGACTGTTGGTCAAAATTATCTCACTGATGGGTCGCCGATAAAACTGGTTCGCCTGGTGAATGATCGGGGGGAGGAGATCGAGCTTTGAAATTAGCAGATGTATCCATTCGCAGGCCGGTTTTTACCGTGATGATGGTTTTGGCCCTGATCGTACTGGGATATTCGTCATTTCAGCAAATGAATATCGATTTGTTTCCCAAAATCGATTTTCCCTTTGTTATTGTTCAGACCTTTTATCCCGGGGCCGGGGCCGAAGAAATCGAGACCGAGGTCAGCAAACGAATCGAAGACGCCGTCAATCCGATAGAGGGGGTAAAACATATTCAAACCCAATCACAAGAGGGTTATTCCCTGGTAATCGTGGAATTTGTTCTTGAAAAAGACGGCAAAGAGGCCGCCCAGGAGGTCAGGGAAAAAGTCGCCCAGATTCGGGGCGATCTGCCCGATGATATCGAAGAACCGATTATCGCCCGCTGGGACCCGGAAAGTCAACCAATCATTTCATTGACAATTTCGGCCGACAGGCCTCTCCGGGATATAACCACTTTTACGAAAGACAATATTAAAGAACGTTTGGAATCTATTCCCGGTGTCGGTTCGGTAAATCTTGTCGGCGGCCACGAGCGGGAAATTAATGTCTTCCTTGATATCGACAAAATGGAATCTTATCAGATCCCGATCGATATGGTCAAGAGTTCCATTCAATTTGCCAATATGGAGATTCCGGGCGGCAGGATCGATGAGGCCAATGTCGAATATACGCTGCGGACTATGGGCAAACTGACTTCAGTATCGCAATTCGATGATATCGTCATCGACAACCCGGAAGGCCATCCGGTCTATTTGAAAGACATTGCTACCGTCGTTGACGGCGTTGAAGAGCGTCGTTCTCTGGCTCGTGTCAATGGTGAAGAATCAGTGACCCTTGAGATTACCAGGCAGTCAGGCGCGAATTCCGTGGAAGTCGCCGATATGATTAAGGATGCTGTTAATGAAATCGTCGATGAGCTGCCGCCCGGGTACGAAATCAATATTGTCCGCGATGATTCAGTTTACATCGAAGAATCGATTAATGAAATTATTATAAATATTATTTACGGAGGTACGCTGGCCATTTTTGTCATTTTCCTGTTCCTTGCCGATATTCGCCCCACGCTGATTTCCGGTATTGCTATCCCGACCTCGATTATTGCCACGTTTACTTTTATGAATGCGCTTGGATTTACTATCAATTTCATGTCTCTTCTGGGCC
>Ga0164318_10004161_pt1 | contig 13838 bp, 15 predicted proteins | sample GuaBasSedimGuay9_FD_113734 | JGI IMG/M metagenome (GOLD analysis project Ga0164318, IMG submission 113734) | Subseafloor sediment microbial communities from Guaymas Basin, Gulf of California, Mexico - Guay9, Core 4571-4, 0-3 cm | ecosystem: Environmental > Aquatic > Marine > Hydrothermal vents...
ATGTATTAGAAGAAGCAAAAAAAGAAAATTTTATCTCTTTTTCAAATGAAGATTATAAAGATTTTTGTCAAAGAGTTAATCAGAATCTTCGGTTTAAAAGTAGACTATGGAAATTATTAGAAGACGATAAAACAAAAGACCAAATTTTTGATGAACAATTAAGTTACATTAAAGAATTGCTTCCAAACTGTGAATATAGTGGATTTATCCAACCAAGTGCGGAGTATTCTGGTGTTGATATTTTATATGATGGTAGAATTTATTTAGCGCAAAGAAAGAATGTCTTAAAATTAGATGTCGCCGAATCAGAGGAGATTATAAAGAAAACAATAAAACAATACGGGATTTGCGTTTCTCCAGTATTGCGATGTATTTTTGAAAAAATATAAGGGCCACCGAGCAATTAGACATAACATCGGAATTTAACGAAGTTTGATTTTCCCTCGTGAAGCGAAGCGGAACAGAGCTGGAAAATCAAATTTGGGTGGAGAAACCTGCAAGGTTTCGGAACCGTTAAATTCCTGTTAGTTGCGTCGGAGCGTAGCGGAGACCGAGGATTAGTGCAACGTTCCGTAGCGAAGCTGAGGAAATCCGAAGAGTTGAGAATTTTGCCGTGATTAATTGGACAATTCCCAGATTCCTTGAGGAGACATATCCGTAGGTTTAATCTTTCCACGTTTTCTTAATTCTGTGGCTGCCCACCTAATGTCATATTGCCATGTATAAAAAATATCTCCCATATTATGTAAATCCTGCTCGTAATTTTCCCACACATATTTACAAATTTCAATTATAGAACCTCTGCCTCCTAAATGTTCTAACGCTTCAATCAACCAATCGATAATATATTCTTTTGCCATATTAACAGTAACACACTATAAATATAAAAGGTTTACTGAAAGGCAAAATTCTCAATTGCAATTAACATTTAGCAATAAGCGAAGTTTTGCGAAGCAAAATTTGAGAGAACAAGTGCAATGCAGTGAACCGTTTATTGTCTTGTTATACGACCCGAGCTGAAGGCGAGAGTGCAACGTGGTCGAGGAGCGAAGCGACGAAGAAGTTTGCGAATCACTTAAAATGTACCTTAGAGTCGCAAATTTCGAATAACATAATAGTATCACGACTAAAGTAATGATACCATACCAATAGAGTACATTATACCGACTTTATACATATATCAACCAATAAAGTTTTATCTAAGTCTTTAAAATGCTTTTTTACACAGAAACTACTTTTTATGCCCTATGAAATAATAACATATATAAATGTAAACTTAACTTTACTTTATGAATCGCGTAAAGGGAATGAGGGATTTTGACACAGAGCTGATAAACGAAAAAGACAGGATTATCAGCAGGGCAGAAGAAGTTTTCACCAGCTTTAATTTCAAGAAAATAGACACTCCTGCACTTGAATATTTTGACACTCTCTCAAAGCAGGGAGCCGGGGGAGATGAGATAGAGAACCAGACCTATAATTTCTACGATTTTTCCAAAAGAAGACTCGGATTAAGATATGACCTGACCGTGCCTCTTGCAAGGTATTTGTCGCAGAACACGAATTTTTCAATACCCCAAAAACTCCAGAGAACAGGCAAGGTGTGGAGATATGAAGATACAAAAAAAGGAAGATACCGGGAATTTTCCCAGTGCGACATTGATATTGTTGGCTCAAAAGATATGAGGGCAGATGCCCAGGTTTTGTTTTGCGCTTATTGTGCCCTTAAAAATATAGGTTTGTCCGGATTTACATTCCACATAAACAACAGAAAATTAATAGACGGTGTGCTCAATTATATAGGAATAAAAGAAGAGCAAAAAACCGGCGTGATGAGGACAATAGACAAAATAGAAAAATTGAGCAAAACTGAGTTGTACAGGGAATTTGCCAAGTACAATATAAAAAAAATCAGGGCTGATGAAATACTCAATTGCTGCCGGCTCGAGGGATCAATGTATGAAGTTCTCAAAGGAATTAAAAAAAGATTTCCTGTTGAGGATGAGGCCACAGTCAGGGAGGGTTTTTTAGAACTTGAAAAACTTGCAGAATATTTAACTGCTTATGGCATAAACAATGCCTGCCGGATTAATTTAAGCATTGTGCGCGGTCTTGACTATTACACAGGATGCGTTTTTGAGACAAAGATAAAAAATGAAGAAAAACTGGGGAGTATATGCTCGGGAGGAAGATATAATAAAATGCTGGGGTCCTTTATTGGCAAGGATGTTGCCTGTACAGGAATTTCAATAGGAGTAGATCGCCTTTTGGACTATTTTATTGAAATCAAAAAGGAAGAAAAAACCAAAATGAACAATAAGGCAATATTTGTTGCAAATGCAGATGAGGAGCATTTGGTTAGCGCAATGAATCTTGTAGCGCTTTTGCGGAAGAAATTAAAATCAGGAAGCTTCATTGTTGAGACAGATGCAATGGGCAGAAAACTCTCGAACCAGATAAAATATGCTGACCGGGAGAAAATAAGATATGTGCTTATTGTTGGAAAGGATATTGAAACCCTGAAAAAAGTCACATTTAGGGATTTAGATAAACATAGCGAAAAGCAGATAAATGCAGATTTAGCAGGTATTAAAAAGCTGATCCAATAATATTTCCTTGTCTTCCTGAAGCTTTTTTTTGTCCTTGTTCTCCGCCATCACGCGAATTACAGGGCTGGTTCCGGAAGCTCTTATAAGAAATACTGTATCATTGTACCTGAATTTTATGCCGCACAGCTCTGATACAACTTCATATTTTTCCCTTGCCTTTGCTTTGATTTTTGTCATCGCCTCTTCTTTTTCCCTGTGTGATTTATGGGTTATTGTTTTTGAAATATTATGGTATTTAGGCAGGTTTTTTCTCATTTTTGGAATTTCTTTTGCAATTGAACACAGCATAAGCCCTGAAAAAATTCCGGAATTGTATTTGCAGAATTTTGGAAAAGCATAATGACCATTCGGCTCTCCTGAAAAATCAGCATCCATTTCAATTGCTTTTTCAGATACAAAGATATCTCCTATTTTTGTGCGGATTACCTTTGCGTCCCTCATATGCTCCTGGAGCATAGAAGAAGTGTCAACAGATGCAACAATTTTTTTTGATCCAATTGTTTCAGATAGCAGGCAAAAGATTTCATGCCCGTCAATCCATCTTCCTGTGCTGTCAAAAGCAAAAATCCTGTCAGCATCAAGATCAACTCCTATTCCGATGTCTGCCTTTGTTTTTTTCACCATGTCCGCGATGTTTTGCCTGTTCTTTTCTGTCGGTTTGGGCTCAAAACTGGCATCATCTGATTTGATTTTGCAGTTTACTCTCACCACATTGCATTTGTATTTTTCAAGGATATTTATCAGATGCCTTGATGCAAAGCTATTGCAGCAATCAGCAACAACATTCAGTCCTTTTAGCTTACCTGTATCAATGTATTTTTCCAGCGCAGATTCAATTTTTTGCTCATATATTTTGTCAAACTCTTCGGTTTTGTCAGTGCGATTTCCCTTCCCGCTGATGAATTCGTCGCCAATAAAGATTTTCTTTATTTTCTCCATTTCCTTATTTGAAAACCCGTTTCCCTTTTCATACATAAACTTAAATCCGTTGTGGTCAATTGGATGATGAGAAGCTGTAACCATTATGGAAAATGCGCAATTATAGTAGTTCCCTGCAAGGGCGGTTTTGTCTGTGGTTGCTTTTCCAATGTCAATCACATCAACCCCTGCTGAATTTAAACCATCAATTAAATTTTCCTTTATAGTTTTAGAGCTCTTTCGTGTATCCATACCAACAGCAATAAGATGATTTTCAAAATTCTCTTTGCAGTATGTTCCTGCGGTCCTGCCAATCTTATAGGAAAATTCATCATCTATTTCATCAGGATAGCTCCCGCGAATGTCATACTTGTTAAATACAGCAATCAAATAATCCATATAACAATATAAAAACACTTTTTATAAATTTATTTATTGAACTCATGCAAAAGAAACCCCGTACAAGAACGCGATAATTCTATACAGACTAATCATGTGAATTTTATTCTTACAGCGTTTCTTTTGCATTCGAACAGAAGATAAGAGATGGTTTGTTGCTGGTCATTAGTATTCATCTTTAACACTAACTCATTCCAACTTAGTTAATAATCACTGCGGATGTAAATAACCCACATAAAAAATATTTCCTCACCAACATCCTCGTATGTTTCCAAAAAGTCATTATGCATTTTATTTCTGATTCCATACTTTATTGGTAATTAATATAATAGTGACATTTGATATATATATACATTTGTATTATTTATTATATATTATTTTTTAATCGAATTTTTTTCTTTCATCAAACAAAGATGCTAAAACAATACTCCATACAAAAAATTTTAATATGGCCATAGATAATATAGAAATCAACAAAAAATACAGACCAATTATATATATTGGAATTAAAGCTTCCTTTTTCCCTAAAAACAAACCAATTATGATGAATGGCAATATGAGCAAAATCAATGAATCTATCATCCATCCAATGGAAAAAGAAATATTTCCTAAAGAAAAAAGCCAAGATATGCTACTAAATGACCATGCAACAATCAGATATATTATAACGGCATTTTTCCCCATTATTATTCCCTCAATACCTCAATCAATTCCTTTTTATCTATCTGGTTTTTATGACTGGATTCAATGAATCTTATTATTTCCTTTATATTTTGCGTCTTTGATTTTCTCTTTGCTTTTTCAATCAATTCAGTCAATTTCTTTTTGTCCAGCTTTTCAATGCCGCGTTCTTTTATTATCCTGCCTGACTCAGCGTCGGGATTTTTTAGCTTTTCTGCCAGAAAGATTCCCGCTCCCTGCTTTGTAATAACATTGCTCTTTAAAGCAGCAAAGCATTCTCCAAAGCATTTGGCAGTTGTCTCAATGCCATGATTAGTCTGCATTTTTTCAAGGATTTCTGCATGGGAAATTACCGATTTTGCAACTTCATTTCCTGCCTTTTTGAGAGAAGAGGATTTCAACACTTCATCGAAAAGTCGATTCATTTTCAGGTTTATCAACTGGTTTGCAAATTCTCCTGTTACATTCATTTTTTTTGTATATAATTCTTTTCTTTCCTCATAGGTTTCAAAAAGGTTTTTTTTGCGGTTCTTTAGATGCTCTTTTGAAATATGCATCTTTGGAATGTCTGTTTCAGGATACATTCTTTTTGCCCCTGCAATCAGACGCATATAAACAGAGTCATTGTTCGGCAGGCACGCCCTTGTCTCTTTCGGTATGCCTTTTTTCAGCATTAAAATCCTTGCTTTAAGATGTTCAAATACCCGGACTGCCTTTTTTTTGTCTGTTGCAACGCAGATTATTAAATCATCATTTCCGATTTTTAACTGCTTTCTTATCTGCTCAAACTCATCATGCAGTCTGTATCTTTTGAGGTCTTCATCTGTGTGTATTATTCCTTTGACATTTGTCCCGACACATGCGATTTTTGCGATTTCATTTCCAAGTGTCCTGACATTATTGAGGTTTTTGGCAAAGAATCCTGCAAATTCCTTGATTGAAATTCCGTATGATTCTTTCCCGGCAAATATAGCGGATTTTGTGTTTGAAAAGAAGGAGGTAGCTTCAAACATATCTCTGATAATTATTTTTTTATTTTTTAATTTTTCTTTGATTTCAATCAAAGACAGCTGTCTCTGGATTTCCAGCTCAATCATCTTGTCCATCTGCCGGACATCCTGCATGCCTTTTATTTCCACTCTTGCGCCTCCTTTTATAGAAATATTTACATCCTGCCTTATTGTTCCGATTCCTCTTTTCACTTTTTCTGTGGAATTTAAAAACATTCCGAGATAAAGTGCAATTTCTTTCACTTCCATAGGGGTTGCAAAAAAGGCACCGGTTGTTATTTCCACCAGAGGAATCCCGAGACGATTTAGAAGATATGTCCTCTTTCTCCCATCGTCTTTTTCAATCTGGGCGCTTTCCTCCTCAATGCATAGAGAGTCGATTGTTATAGCTCTGTTTTTTTCCTTTAATGGATATGCCTTGCCATCAGTGCCGACGATTGCGGTTCTCTGGAATCCGCTCGTGTTTGAGCCGTCGAGCACTGTTTTTCTCATTACATATATATTATCAAAAATACAGCAGTCAAATTTCAGGCACAAATCAAGAACTATATCGAGTGCTTCTTTGTTCATTGAATGAGGCGGCTCTTCATCAATATCAACAAGGCAGGTCTCTCCTTCAAAGCATACATATTCAAATATTTTTTCTTTTTCAACTTCTTTTTTTGCAGTTTCGTCTGCTTCGCCCATCTCCCCGACAGACAGGTTCATTTTCCTTGTAATTGAGCCGCATCTCTTGCCGCACATATTGGTGGAGCAGTTGCAGAACAATTTCTTTGTATCGAGGCGCTTGTGTATTTCAAGACCGCATTTTAATCCTATCTTGCGGTAATAATCAAGTGTTTTTTCTTTGTTCATAATATTTTTTGCATTTGGTAATTATATCCTATCATCGAATAGCATTCAATATCCATAGGCAAATAATTCGGTTCATCTCTTATAGCAATGCCCCTGACTCTCTTTTCAATCCAGTTGTATGAATATCCTTTTGCTTTGTAGAGCTCTTTCATGCGTTTTTGAGCAAGTTCAGGTTTGTCTATTTCCTTTACCCTGTTAGATAGCGCAAGTGGCGTATTATCTAATGGAATAAACTCTTCGTAGCCGGCTTTTGCAAGCCAGCATTTGAAAGGGTCGGCTTTCGGGGAAGGGATGGACTGGATTATTCGGAAAATTCCTTCTGTGTTGGCGCAATCTGTTTCTCTCATTTTTCCATCTGGCGCAGGTAATTTCAACTGGCGACAATTTGTTACCACTTCGCTTCCATCTTCTTTTAATCTTTGACTAATCTTATTCCAGTATTTTCTGGCTTTAAAAGAATCTGGTTGATCTGTAAGAATTGCTGTAATATCAACTACCGAAAAATACCACTCCTCATTGTGCCATGTTCTTCTAATTTTTTTGTCTTCAAACGCAACTAATGCTTTTTCAGAATCCATTGATTTAACTGTTGAAAAGATTCTTATATGTTTGTAATTTGACAAAAATAACAAAATCATAGTATCTTAAAATTATTGTACCATTATTTCTTTAGACAATTCTTCATTTCCTGATATGGACATGGACTTTATACATCATTTCCATAGGATACATAATTTTCATAAAAAAAATCCATATTTCAATGCCTATTGCAATCGGATTGCTGGCAGCCATAACCGTCAGCATAACCGCAGGACTGCTGTTGCTCTCGAAAAAGAAATTTATCTGGGCATCTGTCATTGCAGGAATAATTATACTCTACAAATGCAACCTGTTTTTTCCTCTATTATCCTCAAAACTGACAGGATTACTGCTTTTGGCACTTTTCATTTATTATGTTTATAAATACAGAAATCTCTTTGTCTGAACATGCGCAACAATCAGGTTTTTAAGAGTTTATGTTTATTTCTTATCAACAATGCGACAAAGATTAAAACAACAACGGAGGGCAATGAAACATTTATTGCTTTAAAAATATGGCAAAAATAAAAGATTCAGATGCAGAAGAGAGAATGTACAAAAACGTGTTTGTGTGCATGAAATGCAATGCAAAAAGAAGGGCAAAATCAAAGGAAAACCTTTTATGCAGGAAATGCGGCTCTAATAACATGAGAGCAAAGAAAAAAGCAGCTAAAAAGTAACTGCAAAATTGACAGGTGATTAATCATTCTTGTAGGAGAAGTAGACGGAAAGACAACAACGCATTCCTTTAAGTTCAAAGCATATAAGGATGTAAAGAAAATGGACTTTGTGGCGGCAAAGTCAGATGATGATAAATGGACTCTTGCCCAAATCACAGAACTCAATGTTTACCCAGACAACAAGATAATTGCAAATTGCACTGTCCTCGGGCGGCGCGAAGAAGGAATGCTGAAAGTGCCGAGAATACCGATAAAGCCTGCAAGTCTTGTGTACCAAGCAAGCGAAGAGCAGATAAGAAACACTCTTTGCCTAAAGGATAAGGGCATGTATATCGGGATGCTCGAATCCACAACTTCTGTAAAATTCTATGTCGACCCTGACGATGCAATCACAAAACACATTGCAATCCTTGCACAGACAGGCGGCGGAAAAAGCTATACTGTCGGAGTTTTGATAGAGGAACTGCTGGAAAAAAACATCGCAGTCGTAATAATAGACCCGCATGGAGAATATTCTTCCATGAATAAAAAAAACACAAAAGCAAGTGAAAAAGACATAGAGCACTTTGGGATTGAGCCAAGAGCATACAGCATAAAAGAATACAGCCCAGATACAAGCATAAACCCGAATGCCTCTAAATTATCATTTTCAGATATTTCCCTGGATGCAACAGAGATATTGTCATTGTTTCCGGCAAAGCCAACACCTACCCAAATAGCTCTGCTGTATGGTGCAATAAATGAAATTCGCGCCGTGAAAGAAAACTATAGTTTAGTTGATATTATTAATAACGTGCAGGCAAGCGAGTCAAGCGCAAAATGGAATCTTGTAAATATGATGGAAATGGCAAAAGCATCTGCTTTGTTTTCAAAGAATCCAACCCCCTTGACTTCTATTGTAAAAAGAGGGAGAGCATCTGTAATCACTCTAAAGGGTGTGAACAATCAGCTTCAGCAGATATCTATATGCAAACTGCTGGAAAGTCTTTTTACTGCAAGAAAAAGACAGCAGATAGATCCTTTGTTTTTGGTTGTTGAAGAAGCGCACAATTTTTGCCCTGAGAGGGAAGTCGTGCCTACATCCAAAATAATAAGGACCCTTGTTGCCGAAGGAAGAAAGTTCGGCTTTGGTGTTGGGATAATTAGTCAGCGACCTGCAAGAGTAGACAAGAATGTATTGTCCCAGTGCAATACGCAGATAATTTTGAGAGTGAAAAATCCAAATGATCTGAAAGCAATAAGCTATGCCGAAGGAATAACAAAGCAGGCAGAAGAGGAAATCAAGAATCTTCCTTCCGGGACAGCGCTCGTTTTGGGATGCGAAATCCCATTGTTTGTGGATATAAGGACGAGAAAAAGCACACATGGAGGAGAGACCCAGAGTCTTATGGAGAATAAGAAAACAACGACAAAAGAAGATGTAAAAATGCACTTTAAGATATCCAGCAAGTATAGCGCTATTGATAAAGCAGATGCAAAATTCATATTCGTTCCCTGCTATGAAATAAGAATCAAAGGCAAAATATTCCTCTTTGATGCAATCAAAGGAAATCTCTCGTTCAGACTAAACAACAAAATAGAAAATATCCGCCTGATGCTATCTGCCAATGAAAAGAAAATCACAGGCGTCCTGATTGAAGAGAACTGCACAAAGGAAGAATTGTTCAAGAAAATAAATTTATCATTCAATGATTTCTCCCATGCAATCATTTCGCTGACAGAAAAAGGGATTGTCCGCGAAGAGAACAACATGCTGCTCTTTTGCTTAAAAACAATAGAACCTATGCCAAAAGATGCTTTCGACAGAACAGGATTTGGCTTTGAGTCAGAATTCCTTGAAGTGAAGATTCTGGGCTCAAAGATACTCGACAATTTAGGAGTCGTAAAAAAAGCAGGCATCTCTTTGGTTTATTATCCTTATATCAATATAAACAACAAATTAATCGATGCTACGGTTGAATGATTATTATAGAGTTCAGTATTGACAGCAGAATTTTTGAGAAATTTCCTGATTTAAATATAGGGATTGTTGCAGTAAAAGGAATGAATAATGTTGGTTCTTTTCTCAAAGAATAGGCATTACTTCAGTCAAAAGTATTATACAAAAAGATTCAATGGACGATGAGTTAAGAAATGGATTGTGGAATGCTCTTAAGATTTTCTATTTTACTAAGATTGACCCGCCTAATCTTTCATATCACAACAAATTAAACTCTCTTTTTGTTAAATTACATCTTGATTATTATAAAACACCATTGGATAATTTAGATGATTATTTTCCCAATACTTACAAACAAACCATAACTTATTTTTACAAATGTAAATGGAATGAAGTTTATGATTTTATAGAGTTTATTGCTAACAACGATTTTTATTATGGAACAAACCAAAGAGTTAGAAATTATTGTAATACAATATTAGAAAGAGAGTTGTCTGCTTATAGATTTGTTAATAATAGAATTGTTGAAATAACTTCTAATGAAGAAATTAAAGAAATTGAATGTGCTATTAAAAAATCACCAAATGCCATAAAAATACATTTGAATAAAAGTCTTAAATTTCTAAGTGATAAAAAAAAGCCAGATTATGGAAATTCCATAAAAGAATCTATTAGTGCCGTTGAATCTATTTGTAGACACATTACGAAAAAACACAAAGCAACCCTTGGAGATGCTATAAAAGAATTAAAGAAACACATATATATTCATTCCGCCCTTGAAAAGAGTTTTTATTCAATTTATGGATATACAAGTGATGAAGATGGTATAAGACACGCCATTATGAATGAAAAAGATATTTCTTTAGAGGATGCTAGATTTATGTTAGTTTCTTGTTCGACATTCATAAATTACTTGACAATCAAATCAGATAAAGCAAGAATTAAGTCAGACAAAAAGAATAAAATTGTTAGTTTGTTTACTCCTTAATTATTTTAAATATTTACAACAACCATTCTAATAGTCTTTACAGGTGACCACAAAAAACAACAAACTATATAAATGTGGTCACCCAATAAATACTATGTTCGTAGAAAAGAGAAAAGCAGGCAAAAAGACAAAGTACTACCTTGTCCACTCCTACAGGGAAAACAGCAAAGTACAAAAAATCCGGCGGTATCTGGGCGCAGATTTATCTTCAAAAAAATTAGAAGAGCTAAAACAAGTCGCCCAAAAAATAATATTGCACCAAATAGAAAAATTAAGCACAAAGGTCTTTGATTTTTCCCTTTCAAAAAAGCAAATAGAGCAGTTGAACAAATACGATGAAAAAATAACAATTCATCATATAGACAAAAAAGACTGGCAGAAATTTAAAGAAGAATTTGTATACAACACAAATGCCATAGAAGGCTCCAGAGTATTGCAGGAAGAAGTCCACGACATACTCCTGAAAAAAAATGTATCTGAGCCAGATGAGATTGAGACCAAAGGCGTTGCAAAGGCAGTTGAATACATAAGGGCGACAAAAGAGGATTTCTCACTATCGTTAATTAAAAAACTCCATGAATTGTGCTTCAGAGGTTCGAAAGATTTTGCAGGAAAAATCAGAGAAGTTGAAGTTGTCATAAAAAATTCAAGCGGCGATGTTGTTCATAGCGGAGTTCCTGCGTCGCATCTGGACTTGGCGTTAAAAGATATGATATCTTGGTACAATTCAAACAGGATGAAATTCAAACCTTTGTTTTTGGCAGGAGTAATCCACAACCAGTTCGAATATATTCATCCTTTTCAGGACGGGAACGGGAGAGTCGGGAGATTGCTGCTGAATTTTATTTTAATTAAGAATAAATATCCTCCCCTAAATATCTTGCTCCAAGACAGGCAAAAATACTACAAGACACTACAAGAATATTCTAAAAGGCAGGATATGAAGACTACATTGGAATTTTTGATAGAACAATACAATAAAACATTCAATGGTGACCACAAAAAACAATAATCCTCAAATCCGTGGTCACCCAAATATTTTTTCAACGCTTTTAAACATAACCTGATTATTATCCTATGGATTTTTTCAAATTCGCCAAATCAACTGGCTTTTGCGCAAACAAGCAAACAAGACAAACCATAAAACAGGAACTCCAAAAACAGATTTTTGCCCAGTTCAAAAAACCAATTTTGATATACGGTCCTACAGGAGTTGGGAAAACATATTTTGCGCACCTGCTGGCAGAGGAATTAAACCTTGAGCTCGTCTGTATCAACGGGCACAATTTCAGGACAAGAAAGTCAATAACAGAAGCAAAGCAGACAGTATCCCAGCAATCTCTTTTTGGATTGAAAAAGCTGATTTTTTTTGATGATGCAGATGCAATTCCCGGCAGGCTTGCGGCAAAGACAGGAGAAGACATTAAAAAAGAAAAAGAGGGCAAAAAACTGGCAGGAAAGAGAAAGATAAAAGAAGCAAAATTAAAATCGCCTGTAAAAGAGCTAGAAGAGTTGATAAAAAGCTCAAAATATCCTGTTGTTCTCTCAGCCGGCGATGCGAAGGCAAGGCCATTGAAATCAATAAAGAAAATATCAACTAAATTTGAATTTCAAAAGCCCTCTGTTGAGGAAGTGTCCTCTTTCTTAGCAGAAACTTGCAGCAGTGCAGGAGTAGAATGCGAGCAAAAGGCGCTGAGCTATATTGCGCGAATCTGCGACGGAGATGTCCGGTGCGCTTTGATAGAGGCAGAGGTTGCTTATTTCTCTGACGGGAAAATTGCGTACAATGAAATTTCAAAGGACAATTTCAGGGATGCAGTAAGCGACATCAAAAAACACCTCAAGATAATATTCATGTCAAGGTCAGCAAATGCTTCAATGGAGGTCTTGTCAAAGAGCAATGAAGAATTGGGCACATTTGCCGAGTGGATAAGGGAAAATATTCCCTATGAATACAAAAAATCAGAGGATGTAAAAAATGCTTATGAAATGCTCTCAAATGCAGACATATTTTTGGGAAGAATAAAGGCAACCTATTGGAGATACATGGTTTATGCAAGCATGCTGCTGTCTGCCGGCATAGCTGTCTCAAAAAAGGAAAAGTATGAATTCAGCAATTCTTCATTCAGATTTCCTTCAAAGATTGCGACCTATGCGAGGATGAAATTCCACATCAGCAATGATGCCGAAATCACCGGTTATGTAAATGAGCACTGTCATATGTCAAAAAAGAAAGTGAAGAACAGCATGGCAGTTTACAGGCAGTTGCATGAATCCGGCATTCAATAAGCGCAATGTTTTTTAATATTTTGTTCTTATTAGTGGTCATGGCAGAAGCAAAATATGTATGCACTGTGTGCAAAAAGGAAATTGAAGAGCTTAATTTTAGCAGTGTGATTTCATGTCCCTACTGCTCTTCAAAGATATTCCTGAAAAAACCGAAAAAAGGCAAGATAGTGGTAAAGTGCGAATGAATATTGTTTTAAAAGATAACAGCAGGGAATTTTCGGATGTTTTTAAAAGGGCGGTTGAGGCAGAATACCGTAATATGCACCCTCTTAAAAAAGCAGAGCTTATTTCAGAAAAAGGCGGAAAATCAATTTTAGTGAAAATAACAGCCCCGAGCCCCGCAAAGCTTAAAGGCATTTCCTCGACTCTGAATCGCCTCTGGGATATGAGCAAAAAAATATATTATGAAATCTGACAACAGTACAGATGAAGAATTAAAGAATCAGGCATTAAAATGGCTGAAAAAGGCAGAGGAGAAACTAAGCAGGATTAAAGAAAATGACAAGGCGGATTATATTGTCAAAAATGCCCAATGCTATATAAAAGACTCAAATTATTTTCTTAAGCAGAAGGATTTTGTCAGGAGTTTTGAGGCAGTGATTTGGGCATGGGCTTTTCTTGAAATCGGGCAGAATTGTGGGCTTGTTTTATTTGAGGATTAGTGGTTATGTTTCAAATAGATTAAATTCGCCTAAATTATAAGTATAATGGTGATCAAATGAAAAAATATTAATATTTGAAAACGAAAAAAAGCAAGAGAATTGCATGAAAAAGGATGGAGCAACAGAAAAATATTCAAGCATTTAATTGCAGGAAGATATAACATTAGCAGATGGATAAAACTCGACGAAAACCTAATCTCAATAGACAACAGAGGCTGGAAAAAAGGAA
>Ga0164318_10004162_pt1 | contig 13837 bp, 9 predicted proteins | sample GuaBasSedimGuay9_FD_113734 | JGI IMG/M metagenome (GOLD analysis project Ga0164318, IMG submission 113734) | Subseafloor sediment microbial communities from Guaymas Basin, Gulf of California, Mexico - Guay9, Core 4571-4, 0-3 cm | ecosystem: Environmental > Aquatic > Marine > Hydrothermal vents >...
CGCGGACATCGAGCGGTATTGCCTGACTGCTCCCCATCCGCATGACTTCTTGGGTGTCGAGGATTCGCAACAGACTGGCCTGCATATCGAGGGGCATGCCATCCACATTATCCAGGAAAATGGTACCGCCGTTAGCCAGCTCGAACTTGCCAGGGCGCCCCTCGCTGTGGGGAGCGAAAGCGCCTTCATAGCCGAATAGCTCGCTGCTCATCAATTCGCGGGGGATCGCGGCACAGTTGATCGCTATGAACGGCCCGTTTGCTCGTCGGCTGCTGTTGTGGATGGCGTGGGCGAACATCTCCTTCCCTGTTCCGCTTTCCCCTAACAGCAAGACGGTGGAGTCGCTCATGGCGATCATACGGGCATAGTGTAACACGCGACGCATTTCCAGATCGTTACCCAGGATATCGTCGAAGGTGAAATGAGCACGCGCTCCGGTCACTCGCTGGGCCAGTCGGTGCACATCCGCTGCGCGTTCGATTGTCAGAATGAAGCCGATCTGGCGAGGGCCGGACAAGAGCGGTCTAAGACTGACGATGCAGGATTGGGGGCCATAGGAGGTGGCGAAGATAATCTCCTGATCTGTCAGTTGGGAACGTTGTGCCAGAGCGATCTCGACTTCGGCCGGCAGGGTGATTAGATTGTTCAGTTTCCGTCCCATTGCCATCCGGTGGGGGATTTCGAGCAGTTTCCAAGCACTCGGATTGATGTGGGTGATTTTCAAGGAAAGGTCCAGGAAAATGACGCCGCGCCGCATCGTGTGAAGTATAGTGTTCAATTCGTCCAGGTGGCGATGGGCTTCCTGCAAACTTAGTTCGGCCTGAAGTTGGTTTTCGATGGCCCGCGTGGCAGCCATCACGACGCTCACGGTGTGCGGGTGGCTATAGGACTCCGGTACGACGATACCGATCACACCCATCAACTCACCACTAGGGGCGTGAATGGGAGCCGCCGTTCCACACAAATCGTGCATGACCGCACAGTAATGTTCCGCCCCGACCACCTGGGCCGGTAAGCTGGTGGTCAATGCCAGACATGCCGCGTTGGTGCTTAGCAACTTCTCTTCCATCCGCATCCCTATGGAGAAGTCTAAATCGCATAATTTGTTTTCGAGCTGGACATCCCCTAAGCTCTCCAGCACGTACAGGTCGGCATCGGTCAGATAGAGCAACAAGTTCGACTCCCCGGCAAACTGATAGATGTCCTCGATGAACGGACGCGCAACAGCGATCAGATCGAAACAGGCTTGACGGCGCTGTTCGATGGCTGCCTCATCCAAACGTTCCAGGATGGGAGGGGCGTAGGGATCGAGGTTAGCCTTCCGGCAGCGGTGCCAGGAACGGATGACAGCTGGGTCCAACGTCGCGATAGGCACACTATAAACTTTGCCCCAGGTGGTAAATTCTTTCCAGGCGACTTGTAGGATTTGGCGGTTGTACGGATAGGCAGAAGGCAACATAGCGGCCTCCGTTTAGCGTTCTCCCAGGGCCTCCAATAGCGCAGCGATGTACTTGGTTCCGGCGACGAAATCTTTGATTCGGATGTGTTCGTTCGGCGCATGGGCGTTGGAACCAGCATATCCAACCCCTGCAGTGATCATCGGCACGCCGAATTGCCCGCAGAGGAGATAGACCGGTCCAGTTCCGCTCATCATCGGAATGATGGCAGGCTTGTGGCCGTATATTTGTTCCGCAACCCGGCCGGCGATCTGGACAAAGGGATGTTCTGGGTCCCCGGCAAAGGGATGCTCGCCGTCGCTGGAGACGATCTCGATGTCGTCGAACCCTTGGGCGTCGAGGTGCGCTCGCAAGAGCGCCAGAATTTGTTCGGGGTCCTGGTCGGGCACCAGGCGAAAGTCGAGTTTGACGGTCGCCTCACAGGGTAACACTGTTTTGGAGCCAGGACCGGTATACCCGCTCTGGAATCCGTCCACGTTACACGTAGGGTGAAACAAAAGCTGCTCTTTGAGCGCCTGCCCGCTCACCCCACCGATGAACTGGTCTATGCCATACAGGGCACGGCTTTCATCCTCTGGATAGGACCAGTGGGCCAGAGCACGTTGTTGAGCTGAGGATATGGGCCGGACCGCATCGTAGAAACCGGGGATTTGAATCCGTTCGTCAGGGGTCTTGATGGCACCAAGTGCCCAGATCAACCGCCAGGCTGGGTTACCGACGATAGCCGCCAGGGCGGAGTGGAGGTCGTGGCTGGCATGGCGGGCTTTCAACTCTACGTAGAGCAGTCCCTTGCACCCCAGGGCGATCTGGTATTTCCCACGGGCGTTCTTGCCCCCAGATTCCCACACACAACCGTCTGCCGTGCGCAGCAGGTCGGTGTAGGCATCCACGAATTGCGCCAGGTGGGGACTGCCGATTTCCTCCTCGCCCTCGATTACCCAGAGGATGTTGACAGGCAACTGTCCCTGTTGGGCCTGGTATGCTTCGATGGCCCCGATGCGGGAGACGATGGCTCCCTTATTGTCCGCCGCCCCACGGGCGTAGAACTTCTTATCCCGGATACTCGGCTCGAAGGGCGCAGAGAGCCATTCATCCACAGGGTCCACCGGTTGGACGTCGTAATGGTTGTAGAGGAGCAAGGTGTAGGCACTGCCGACGTGCTTCTGGGCCAGAATCACCGGTGGTCCATCGGTGGGGACAAGGATGACTTCGCAACCGATCTCGGTCAGCATGTCGGCTACCAGGTGGGCCGTCGCTTCCAGCCCTTCCCCCTGGGCCGAGACACTTGGTTGGGCACAAAGACGGCGTAGACGGTTCAACGATGTGTCGCTTTGCGCTTCGATGTGGGTAAAAATGCGTTGCATAGCAGATCCTTTCGTTGGGGGTTTATCGGGCCGTTCGTTCATTCGCTGTAACTGCTCACTTCTTTTGGCAATTGAAATCGCCTCTAGAGGGCTGGCAGCCGAGCGTCCACCTGTGTGGATGCGCCTGTCCACGCAGATGGACAGTCAGCTTTAGCTCCTCAGGCGCGGTTTCAACCGCTGGCCTGAGGAGTAACCATTCACTTATGGCCGCAGGTCGAAATACTCGACGTTCCATAACTCTGACGATTCAGTGGGGTCTGGCGCCAATCCGACGAATGAGTCTCGAACCAGGGTAACTTTTATGCGTTGGAACAGGGGCAGGACCGGGAGTCGTTCGGACAAGATGCGTTGTGCTTCGAGATGGGCCGTCAAGAATGTCTCGCTATTTGGCCAGGCCTCCAATGCACTGAGACAAGCGGAGTCGTATTCGTCGTCTATGAAGCCGGTAACGTTGGGGCGTGCTCCGTCCACGTCGTCCGGTATCTGACTGCTGATGAACCGGTCACACAGGGGGTCGGCCACCGCACGCCACGAAAATTGGGCTATGTCGAATCGCCGACCGAAGAGCGGCCCTTCAGGTCCCGGGGCGAACAAGGCCTCGGCCGGTATTGTCTCCGGATGGACCTGGAGACCGCATTGCGCCAGATCGTTCTGAATTCGTTGAGCCACTTGAACACGCAGGGAATCGTCGGTAGTGATGTAGTGCACCTGGAACGGCGTCCCATCGGGGATGCCGGGGATGGTGTGAGCTTCCCGAATGGTGTCCCCATTTTCGTCGTACCAGTGGGCAGCCGTCAGAAGGGCTTGTCCGGCCGCCGGGGCGTATCCCCAAGTCATCAGGGCGTCGCCGCCGTAGAGGGGATGTTCCGGTGGAAGCACTCCCTGGAGCACCCGTCCTTCTGCCCCCAATACCTGGGTGGCCAGGGCCTGACGGTTAATACACAGTGCAATCGCCTGTCGGACGCGAGGGTCCTCAAAGAAGTCGGGCCGGTCGTAGCCGGCCGCTGGGGTAATGCCGAAGGCCAGCAGTTCCCAGCGTGCGTCCTGGGCCGTGATGGCCGTGATGCCGGTTCCGTCTAGAACGGGCAAGGCGGCCTGCAGCGATGCAGTGGCCGCACCTCCTTCGTAGGGAACGATGTCGCAGCGCCCGGACAGTAACTCTTGCGCCAGGGTGGTCGGATTCCCGATGAAGCGGAATACCACCTGGTCCAGGCGGGGTAGCCCTTCTGAGGCCCGGAAGTAGTATGGGTTGCGGACGAGGGTCAGGTGATCGCCGGGGACCCATTCCTGAAATGTGAACGGTCCCCAGCCCAGCGGCTGACGGGTCGAGACGGCAGCGGTGAGGAGTTCGGAGGCGGAGAGATGACTCCAGGCGTGAGCCGGGAGAGGAGGCCAGAAGTCGCGCGCGTAGTACTGATCGAGGAAGCCGGGCAACCCTCGCCATACCACGGTCTGGGCGTCCCGTGCGTAGTAGCTGGCGGTGCGCTGGATGATGGCCTTCTGAGCGGCCGGCCCGGTTGGCGTCTCGGCCTGGGCGGCAATAGCGAACGAAAAGACGGAATCGTCGGCTGTGAGAGGCGTACCATCGGACCAGTGGAGATCGGGCTGTAGCGTGAAGGTGACGGTCATCTGCGGGAGGGTGATCGGCGTGCCGTCGAAAACGACCGGTTGTCGGTCGAAGCTGCGCACCGTCGTGCCGGGGGCCAGGGCGATCACTTCTCCATTGGCTGCTACCACCCGCTCGCCACTCTGGACCACGGCTGGTCGGATGGAGGCATCCCCTCCGTCCAGGCTGGGGAGCCGGGTCAGGATAACTGGCTGGGTAGCGTAGGTGCGTTGGTCGAGAGGGCCATCGTAGATTGCTGCCCAAATGTGATGAGCGGCCGGTTGATCGCTCCCGTACAGGTAGAGGCTGTCCGGTTCATTTTGTAAACAGACGGTGAGGACTCTGGGAACCGGTGTGGGGGTCAGCGTGGGAGGGGGGAGGGTGGCTGTCGGAATGGAGGGGGAGGATGGCGCACAGCCACTCATTGGCAGGATCGAAGATAGAGGCAGGATCGAAGATAGAACCGCCGAAACCGTCAAGATAGCGAGCAAACCACGGGTCTTCCGCATATCTGCATTCTACTTTTGAGACAGGGTTCTGTCAAGCGGGCACGGTCGGAGAGCGGTCCGAGCCGGGCGCTATTTTCGTTTTTGGTGGTGACTCATTGGCTGTTGGGGCTGTTGGGGCTGTTGAGGCTGTTGTTTTCAAACTTGCCAATATCATCGCTTTCTGGTACGATTCAAAAGTCGTACTCTCACGTATGACTGACCGTAGTTTGTCATCGTGGTGAACGGGGAGTACACGTTTGGGACATGGAAGGGTTGAGATGGGGGCAAGGATCTAAGCAGAGTGTAAGGATTAGGAATCATATGACACCTGTACGAATGGTTCGATATGTCGTGCTCCAGGGACGACAGCGCCGACGAGTAGCCAAACGAGGCGGCTTGAATCAATTCCTGCGCATTGTCGGCTTTATGATGTTGGTCGTCGTGCTGGTGATTGTCGGGATTGGTATCGGGGGCGTGGCATCCGTCTTCGGTGCGTATGCTTACTTTACCCGCGACCTCCCGGCGCCGGAGCAGATCGAGCAAGCGGACGAGAACTTCGAGACCACCAAAATCTACGACCGCACCGGCCAGACCTTGATCTATGAGGTAATAGACCCCTTCGGCGGGGACCGTACCTGGGTCCCGCTGGACCAAATTCCGGAGACGCTGATCTGCGCCACCATCGCCAGCGAGGATAAGACCTTCTGGGATAATCCCGGTTTCGACCCGCGCGGCATCGCGCGGGCCTTCTGGTCCAACATTCAGGGCCGCCAGGTTCAGGGTGGGTCTTCCATCACCCAGCAATTGATCAAAAACGTGGTCATCGAAAAGGAGTTGCGGTACGTGGGGCCGGAAGGACCGAAATGGCAGGATTATGAACGGAAAATCACCGAAGTCCTGCTGGCGTATCGCATCACCCAGAAATATTCCAAGGAGCAGATCCTGGAGTGGTATCTGAACACCAATTCCTACGGCAACTTGGCCTACGGCATCGAGGCTGCGGCCCGGGTGTACTTTGGCAAAAGTGCCAGTCAGTTGACACTTTCCGAGGCAGCTACCTTGGCCCCCATTCCGCAGTTCCCGGCTATGAATCCGTTCGATAACCCGGAACAGGCCCGCCTGCGACAGGGGTTGGTGTTGGATGCGATGGTCCGGCAGGGGTGCATCACAGCAGAAGAGGCCGTGGCCGCCAAATACGAGCCATGGGACCTGGCGGAGTTCACTGAACGGTTCGACATCCTCGCTCCCCACTTCTCGGTGTACGTCCGCAAGCAGTTGGAGGAGATGTTCGGCCCAGACCTGGTTTATCGAGGTGGGCTGCGGGTCTACACGACGCTGGACCTGGACCTGCAAGAGCAGGCGCAATGTGTCGCCCGTGCCCAAATCCGCCGCCTTTCCGGCGAAGACGAGGCTACGGTGATCCAGCAAGCAATAGACGAGGGATGTGTGGCCGCTCAGTTCCTGCCCCCACTGACGTCCTACCACGTCGGTCGGGAGCACAATGTGAGCAACGCCTCCGTGGTCGCCATCCGCCCCCCGACCGGGGAGATTCTGGCGATGGTGGGCAGTTTGGATTATTGGGACGAAAGCATTGATGGCCAGTTCAATGTGGCAGTGGATGGCCCCGGCCGACAGCCCGGTTCATCCTTCAAGCCGTTCACCTACTTGACGTTGCTTTCACAGGGGTACAATGTGGCGCATATGTTCCTGGACGTGCGTACAGCTTTCCAGCAGCCGAGCGGTGCTCCCTACGTGCCTGAGAATTACGACCGCAAGTACCACGGCCCCCAGCGTATGCGGCTGGCACTGGCCCGCTCTTATAACATCCCTGCCGTCGCAGCTCTCCAACTGGCCGGTGTGGACAATGTCATCCGCACGGCACACCGGATGGGAATCAATACCCTCAATCGAGGCCTGGACTACTACGGCCTCAGCCTGACATTGGGCGGCGGCGAGGTCCATCTCCTCGATATGGTCTATGCTTTCAGCGTCTTTGCCAACTCCGGGCGCATGTACGGTGCGCCGGTGCCGGCCGAGCGGCTCCGGGTTGGGTATCGGGAACTCGACCCGGTAGTCATTCTGCGAGTCGAAGATCGAGATGGGCGCATCCTCTATGAGTATACTCGGCCGGAGGGACGGGACATCCTTTCGCCCCAACTGGCCTATCTGATGAATTCGATGCTTTCCGACCGCCAGGCCCGTTGGGCCGCTATGGGGTTGAACAATGCCCTGGAATTGAGTAATGACCGCCCTGCGGCCGCTAAGACCGGTACGACCAACGATTTTCGGGATGCCTGGACCGTCGGGTATACCCCGCAACTGGCAGTTGGTGTGTGGGTAGGCAACTCCGATAACAGCGAGATGGAGAACCTGCCCGGCCTGCACGGCGCGGCCCCAATCTGGCATGCGGTGATGGAATACGCCCTTCAGGGCGAGGAAATCGTTCCTTTCTCCCGTCCCGATGGGTTGGTCGAGCGGGCCGTCTGCGCTGTGTCCGGTAAACTTCCGACGGACCATTGTCCTACGGTGACCGAGATCTTCATCCCCGGCACGGAGCCGACGGAGCAGTGCTCGATTCATCAGACCTTTTTGGTGAACCGAGAGACCGGTCGGCTGTGCACCGTCCAAACCCCGCCCGAACTGTGCGAAGAGCGAGTCTACGAAGTCTATCCACCCGAAGCCGCCGACTGGATCGCCAGTCTGCCGGAGGACCGTCGCCCGGCCACCCCACCCACCGAGTACGATACGATGTACGGCCCAGCGCTGACCGACGCCGATGTGGCCATCAGCTATCCGCCGCCGTATTCCTACATTCGGGGGACGGTGCCCATCACCGGGAATGCCAAAGGTGGGGATTTCAATTTCTACCGGGTGGTCTTTGGACAAGGGCTGAACCCCACCGAGTGGATTCAGATCGGACCGGATCATGGCAATCAGGTGGACCATAACATTCTGGAGTTTTGGGATACCAGCGGGTTGGATGGGCTTTACAGCCTGCGGCTCAGTGTGGTGGATCACTCCATGGCCTTGCGGGAGGCCACCATCCAGGTCACGGTGGACAACATCTCTCCGACAGTTGAGTTGACTTATCCGACGGAAGGCGCGGTATACGAGTTGGGATACGACGAGTGGGTCAACGTCAACGCAGAAGTGCAGGACTATTCCATCGCCCGCGTCGAGTTCTACGTAGACGACAACCCAGAGCCGTTCGCTGTACGCACAGTGACCCCCTTCAATGTCAACTGGACGTTGAGCGGACTGGGCAAGCACACATTCTACGTCATTGCTATTGACGAGGCTGGCAATCGCACCAAAAGCGAACCGGTTTCCGTCCAGGTAGTGCCGTACGAGAAACCAGAATAAAGCAGGGAACAGGATTATGACATGCCCCACTCACATCGTCCTCACATCCTGGTGACCAATGACGACGGCATCGGCTCGCCAGGACTGTTGGCCTTGAAAGATGCCCTGTCTCAGGTTGGACGGGTCGCAGTGTTAGCACCCACCCGCAGCTGGTCGGCCTCCGGTCACGTCAAGACAATGCATAAACCGCTTCGGGTGGACGAGGTGCGGCTGGCCGATGACACGCCGGCCCTGGCTACGAATGGCGCTCCGTCGGATGCGGTGGTGTTGGCCTTCCTGGGTCTGGTGGAGCACCCCATTGATCTGGTCGTCTCCGGCATCAATCCCGGCGCCAACCTGGGCCACGACGTCACCTATTCCGGCACCGTCACGGCGGCTATGGAGGGCGCGATTGCTGGTGTGCCGGCCATTGCTGTTTCGGTTGATTCTCGCACGCCGAGCGACTTCGGCCCGGCGGCCCATTGGGCAGCGGAGGTCACCAGGATGGTGTGGCGCTTTGGCCTACCGCGGGAAACATTACTCAACGTCAATGTGCCAGCTCTGTCCCTCGAACGGATTGCCGGTGTCTTGATCACCCGTATGGGGATGCGTATCTACCGAGACGAATTGGTGCGGCGCATAGACCCCCGTGGACGTCCCTACTATTGGATCGGTGGGTCGGCTCCGACCGGCGTCGAGGAAGAGGGAACGGACATCTGGGCAGTGGCCCACGGATATGTCTCCGTGACCCCCCTGCAACTGGATCTGACCGCACACCACTTGTTATCTACACTGCGCGAGTGGCCGTTACCTGTGGAGTCAGCGTTTCGAAGAACAGATGACCAGGGGAGCTATTGAGACCGAGATAGGTCGAAGGGGCTGCCCTGGCAACAGGACAACTGGAAAAGGAGCAGACGAATGTCGCCCCAAAAGCGCCCCATCTCATCAGAAGACTTGTATCGTTTTCAACTGATCGGCGAATGCCAGATTTCCCCTGATGGTCAACACATAGTTTTTACTCTCCAACGTGTAGATCGGGAAACCGAGAAGAAGTATACCAATCTGTGGATCGTCCCTACCGGTGGAGGCCGTCCCCGGCAATTCACTTACGGCGACCACGCCGATACCTCTCCCCGCTGGTCACCGGATGGGAACGAGATCGCTTTTCTTTCTAACCGAGCCAATGAAAAGCAACCCCAATTGTACATCATCCCCTTCTATGGCGGAGAGGCCCGGCCGCTGACCGATCTGCAAGGGGATTTCGGCCCGTTCGAATGGTCGCCGGACGGCAAACAGATCGTGTGTCAATTTCGCAAACGGGATATTGAGGAGATCGCGCGGGAGAAAGACGAGCGTAAGAAAACGTTGGGGATCGTCGCCCGTCACATCACCCGCACGTATTTCAAGCTCGATGGGGCCGGCTTTCTACCAAAAGAGCGGTGGCATATCTGGACGGTGGACACACGCACCGGCCGTGCTACTCAGTTGACCGACAGCGACGTGTACGACGAATTGGAGCCTTGTTGGTCCCCCGACGGTCGGCAGATCGCCTTTCTCTCCAACCGCAACCCTGACCCCGACCTTGACCCGGACGCAGTAGATCTGTTCGTGATGCCGGCTCAGGGCGGAGAGATGTGCTGCATCGAAACGCCGGTCGGCTCGAAGGAAATGCCAACTTTCTCCCCCGACGGCCTCCGGTTAGCCTACTTTGGGCGCGAAGGCCGGGGGGTAGAGTGGCAGAACACCGGCGTGTGGGTCGTGCCGGTGGATGGGAGTGCTCCGGCCCAGAACCTGCTGGCCTCATTCGATCTGAATGTCGCTGGCATAACGGTTAACGATCTGCCGGGTTTCCTGCCGGCTTCTCACCCCACGTGGTCGCCCGACGGCCACACGATTTACTTCACCGTTGGTTATCACGGCAACACGCTCCTCTATTCGATTGGCATAGAAAATCCAGCCGAGAGCCTGCAAACCGTCATCAAGGACGCCGGCGTCGTCGGGATGTTCAACTTCGACCGTACACACTCCCGACTGGCGTACCTGCACGCCGATATGACCCATCTGGCCCAGGTATGGGTACGGGATATGGCCACCGGTCGCTCACGTCGGCGGACACAGGTCAACGAAGCTCTGTTACGTGCCCGCGACCTGGGCACAATCGAAGAAGTGTGGTTCACCGGCCCGGACGGCAACGAAATCCAGGGGTGGATCCTCAAACCGCCGGGATTTGACCTGCACCAAAAATACCCGGCTATCCTCGAGATCCACGGTGGCCCGCGCATACAATATGGCAACTTCTTTATGCACGAGTTCTACTTCCTGGCCGCCCACGGATACGTGGTCTTTTTCTGCAATCCCCGAGGCGGACAGGGGTATGGGGAAGAGCACAGCCGCGCGATTGTCAACGATTGGGGAGGGGCTGACTATGCGGACCTGATGGCTTGGACCGATTACGTATCTCAATTGCCTTACATTGCCGCCGACTGCCTGGGCGTGGCTGGGGGTAGTTATGGGGGGTATATGACCAATTGGATCATCGGTCATACCGACCGCTTCAAGGCGGCCGTTACGCAGCGCTCTGTCAGCAACTTGATCAGTATGTATGGCTCCAGCGACTACAACTGGTCCTTCCAGTACGAATTTGGCAACCAACCCCCGTGGGAGAACGTGGATAATTATTGGCGACAGTCACCGATGAAATACATCGGCAACGTCCGTACTCCCACCCTGGTGATCCACAGCGAGCAGGATATGCGGTGTGATATGGAGCAGGGGGAGCAGGTGTTCGTGGCGCTAAAACGGCTGGGGGTAGACACAGAGATGGTACGTTTTCCGGACGAGCCTCATGGCCTTTCCCGAGGTGGACGCACCGACCGCCGCATTGCCCGGCTGGAGCACATCCTTCGCTGGTTCGACCGCTACTTGCGTCTCACCGACGAGTAGAGCGCTGGGGTCTCCGACCGCAGCTGTTGGGACAAGCTTTGTCAAGTCTCCATTCACCTGCGAACTGATGGGGCAACTCGAAGGGATAGGCGTATCGGCCAACACCCTGTGCCCTGGATTAACCCACACCAACCTCGCCCACCATATGCCCTGGTACGTCAGGCTCTATACAGCCGTCAGGTTTGCCTTTTCCCATCCTCAGACGCCGGAATGGGACGCGGATTTGACGGATGTTACGGGTTTTCGCGGATTTCCGGTGATTCAACGGCTTAGTAGTCCCACCCTAAAGTGTTGGTAGCGGGGGGCAAGCTCTCACCACACCCCCGGCTCGCTACGCTCGCCTCCTCCTCTCCTCTCCCGCCGAGCGGGAAAGGAGTCATTGATGGTCGCGCAACCGACCACCCGCGCATAATGAAAGCTCAGGCCCCGCCATTTATGCGGGGCCGTCCGTCAGCGGCAACGGATAAATCACGTTGCCTGGGCCTTCCGGGCAAAACATACGGCTTTCATAGCAGAGTGATGATGTCCCCGCTCCACATAGAGGTTGATATCCTGACGATCATTGGCCTGGTCATCACCCTGGCTTACATCCTGTTCTTTGCCCTGGTTGGAGCGCGGTCGCAGGTCTCGCTGCTGCCGCAGATGGGGCTGCTGGGCCTGGTTTATATTCTGCTGCGTAGCGCGGGCAAGTTCGGCGGGGCCTGGTTGGGCGGCTGGGCAGGCAAGGCCATGCCGGCCGTGCGAAACTATTTGGGGTTTGGACTGCTCTCGCAGGCCGGCGTGGCGATTGGGCTGGTCCTCTCCGTCGCCAACCGGTTCGATGTGTACGGCGAAGCTGGGAGGCAACTGGGCCAGATGGTCGTCAACGTCATCACCGCCACCACATTCGTGGTGCAGATCGTGGGACCGATCATGGTCAAATTTGCCATCACGCGGGCCGGTGAGGTGGGGCTGGAGGCTGCCTCGGAGGAACCGTTGCCGGCCGAGGTACGCGAGGCGGATCCCTGCCTGCCGACGGCGATGGGTTAGCAACCCTCTCGCAGCTTACTCTCTATACTGGGTTTGGACAAACCTGCGGGAGGGTCAAAATGTTGGGTAGTGAGTTTCATAGCCACTATTCAGCAGAAGGAAAAAATGCCGGATATTTTTCCCTCAACTCGTCGTGCAGTGGCCCAAACACGTTGGGGGCATGCGGGAGAACCAGCGCCAACATCCGCACACAGACCTGCCGAATCTCCCATTGGGCCTCCGGCGATATGCGCAACCGAAACAGGTGTAACAACTCGCGGAAATTCATTGTGACCACCAGGCGGGTTGCCGTGGCATTGGGAAGTACGAAACGGGCATCCTCCTTGCGAACTCCCAACGTCCGCAATCGGCGGTATGCGGTGGCGACCTCCCCGGCGAACCGCTCCCAGATCACCCGTGCCTCTGGGGCATCGGCGATGGCCGCCGGCAGCGACCATGTCGGATCGGACATATCCACGTATCGCTGGGACTCCTGGCTGTAGCTGGCAATGCGATGCCGGACGAATTGGTGCGAGCAGGCCCGTGAGATATCCTCAATCTCGAACGTTGCGCTGGCATGCTCGATCAAACTCTCGTGTCCCTCCCGAATGCGTGCCTGCAAAAACCGACCCGGCTCGCCTCGTCCCTGGCTGCGATAGCAGACCCGACCAGCATATTCCAACAAAGCCTCCGGCGATCCATCTCCCCGCAGATAGCGGGTGATGGCGATCAATTCCACATTCATTGTTTCTCTTGCTCCTTCAACTGCTCCTTCAACAGTGACAATCGGTAGACACCCTCACCGGCGAACTCGCGCACACCGGTATCCACGTACCCAACCGCCCTCATCAGGGCCATGCTGGCCTCGTTGTGTGCATTGACCACACACAGCGGATGGCGGGCTGAACGAACAGCCCACATCGAGCATGCCGCCAGGACAGCCTGTCCCCATGATCGCCCCCGTGCCCAGGGCTTGGTCTGTACGAATAACTCCGCGTAGTGGGGAGACATCCAATTCACACCCGCCTCTGACGCCACTTGCCCCTGAGAACGGATCACAAAGCGCGGAAACCTTCCTTCTCCCTGTTCTGTCACAACCAACACGTTGAGTGCCACGTTGATACGGTGCAATTCCAATTTGTAGAGATGATTGACCTCCGGTTGTCCTATCGTCAATACCTTGGTAACCACATCCCGCAAGTCCAGCGTCGTGATGAGGTAGTACGGACGGCCAGGGATCAGCGCCTCCCGGAGCAGATCCAGCGCAACCGACGCATTGGGGGTGTGCAGGGCTACAGTTGGTGTGAACAACCGCTGTCCGGTCTGACAAACGGCCACGAACCCATCGGCGCGGCCATCCGGCTGTTCGTGCACGTACAGCGCTGTGCGACTGGAATCGTGGTAGAAGGCGTAGTAGGCGAACAGGGCATCGGCAGGAGCCGATAGATGCAACAATGGGCGGATCTTCAGCCGTAAACTCTCAATGCTGTTCATTTCCCTTCCTTCGAAAATGCACACAGATTATACCCGTCTTGACAAAAATTTCCAGCCGTAGGATAATGCGCTTCACTGTCCAACTTGGGCAGGCCAAATTGTAATCGTGTGCCTGTCGTCCTTTTATCTGATGAG
>Ga0164318_10004163_pt1 | contig 13836 bp, 8 predicted proteins | sample GuaBasSedimGuay9_FD_113734 | JGI IMG/M metagenome (GOLD analysis project Ga0164318, IMG submission 113734) | Subseafloor sediment microbial communities from Guaymas Basin, Gulf of California, Mexico - Guay9, Core 4571-4, 0-3 cm | ecosystem: Environmental > Aquatic > Marine > Hydrothermal vents >...
ATTCTGAGGGCGTTTTTCCCGAAGAATCTCCTATGTTTACGAGAGGGAGACTCTTCGTTCACTAATCTTAGCTCCGCTAAGACACGTTCTCTCAGAGTGACACATCAACGCTTTTTTATTAGGAGGGGAGTGAACGGTTACCCATTTTTAAAGTTTTTAATCCGTGTAAATTCACTGCATCAGCGTCATCCGCGTTCTATTCCCTGAATTGTCACCGCCAACAATTCCCTAAACTCACCCGGCTCTTCGCGGGTGAGTATTTTTTTTCGCAAATCGGCGGGCAACCCGTAGGGGGAAAGATAACGGGCAGCGAACTTTCGAAAGAGTACCAAACCCCGCTCGGGGCCATAAAATTCTAGGCTGCGAGAGAGATGAGTGAGCATGGTTTTCTCAACCTTTGGGAGGGGCACTTCGTCCCGGTCTAAGTGGGAAAAAATCCAGGGATTCCCTCGCGCTCCTCGCCCAATCATCACGCCCTCGCACCGGGTGTGGTTTTTCATCGCCCGTACATCTGCCACGGTTTGCACATCCCCATTCCCAATCACAGGGATAGAGACGGCCTGCACAACCTCGGCAATCGCGTCCCAGTTAGCCTCACCTTTATAGCCCTGCTCTTTGGTGCGGGCATGGACAGCCACCAACGCGCCGCCGTTCTCCTCGATGATTTGGGCGATTTCGACATAATTTTGGCGATCTTCCCAGCCCAAGCGAATTTTGCCCGTGATGGGGATGTCTAGGGCGCGGGTGAGCATCTCGAAGATGCGTGCCACCTCGCGGGGGGAGCGCATCAGCCCGGCCCCCGCGCCTCGATTGGTGATGGAGTTTTTCGGGCAGCCCATGTTGATGTCAATGATGTCCGGCTCATGTTCGCGAAGGCGCAGAGCGGCGGCTAGGATTTCTTCGGCGTTACTGCCATAAATTTGGTAAACAATGGGACGCTCGTCTTCGGTGTAGGTCAGCTTGCTTTCCACGTAATGAGGGCGATTGAGGACATCCGCGTCCCTGACGAATTCGGTGTAACTCATGGCTGACCCCAACTCCCGGCACAGAGAGCGGAAAGGCCAATCGGAGTAGCCGTCCATGGGGGCGAGAATAATATCGCCGTAGATGGGGATGGGGCCGACGTGGAAGGTGGATGTCTCCGAAGTCTTGGTTTCATAGATCTCGGAGGTTTTAAAAACCTCCGAGATCTGGTGGTGTTCGTGTTTCTTCATAAGCCGTTTTCCGCTGCCTCTGGCATAGACTTTGTAAGCTATTTCTGCAACGACTGTAAATGGAGTCTAACATCTTCTGGAAGAATTTTCGTTTTCAAATATTCCATAACCAACTTCTGATACGCTGCGGCATCTCCAAAGTATTGGCGGACGAATTCGCGATCAACCAGCACGCTCTCACGCTCGTCAAGCCATTCAGGGTAATTGGAATAAGGCCAGTCTTCTGGGTCGGCTATTAGGCCGTCTTTGACGGGGTTGGCATGGATGTAAATGCACAGGTTCTTCAGGTGGTACTCGTTGTCTATGTGTTTCGCCTGGAACGCGCCTTGAAATAGTGCGCCTACGCGGTCAAAGCGTTTGTTGATGGCTTTGGTGTAGGAGACGGAAAGACGCATCATGGCGCGAGAGACTCCTATAGAGACCTCCGAGGTCTGGGAGGTTTCGGAGGTCTGGGAGACCTCGGAGGTCTGGGAGGCTTCAGAAATCTGGGCAACCTCGGAGGTTTTTAGTTGCTTTGGCCGCCCCAGCAAGTGATAGTGCGTTGGCATTAGGCTATAGGCAAGCACATCCATCACCGGCAAGAGATATTTTTTGATGCCATCTAAAAAATAATAAAAGTTCTCCGGCTCAAAGAAGATGCTTTGACGATTGTTGCCACGGTTGTAGAGGTGATAATAATGGTCAACGACAAAAGTTGTTGCTCTGCGGGGCATCTTGGTTCTCCTCGAGTCTCTCAGTCGCTAGACTTCGGAAGTCTAAATTTAATATTCCTTGCTTTAGCTAGTTAGACCTCGGAGGTTTTAAAAACCTCCGAGGTCTGGGGTTAGCTTTCCTCCACCATCGCGCGTTTGAGGGCTTGGCTCAACGATCTGGCCTCGACCACTTCTATTTCCTTGGGATAAGAGAGGTCTCCCTTACGCAGGCGGCGGGGGACGATGGCGGTTTTAAAGCCTAGTTTGGCGGCTTCTTTGAGCCTCTCCGCCAGACGGCTGACCATGCGCAGCTCGCCCGATAGCCCCACCTCACCTATAAGAATGGTATCCGCTTTGACGGGCACATCTCGCACCGAAGAGGCGATAGCTGCGGCCACCGCTAAATCGGCGGCGGGTTCGCTGATCTTCAGTCCCCCCACCACATTGACGAAAACGTCTTGCTCCGCGAGACGAATCCCCACCCGGCGCCCCAAAACGGCCACGGTGAGCAACAGGCGGTTGAAATCTATGCCATTGGGTGTGCGCCGGGGATTGCCAAAAGATGTGGGATTGGTCAGGCCTTGGATCTCCACTAGGATGGGGCGCGTGCCCTCCATGGTGACCACAATTGCCGAGCCGGGGGCGTTGACCATGCGTTCTGCCAGAAAAGCCTCTGAGGGGTTGGTGATCTCTAATAGCCCGCGTTCTCGCATCTCGAAGACGCCCACCTCGGAGGTTGCGCCGTAGCGGTTCTTGACAGAGCGCAGCAGGCGATAGGCTTGGTAACGGTCTCCCTCTAAGTATAAAACAGTATCTACAATATGCTCTAGTACGCGGGGGCCGGCGATTGCCCCTGCTTTGGTGACGTGCCCAATGAGGAAGACGCTTACCCCGCTGGTTTTAGCGTATTCCCGCAGGCGGGATGCGCTTTCGCGAACCTGTGATACCGATCCCGCCGAAGATTCTAGCTGCGGGATGTGGCTGGTTTGAATGGAATCGATAATGAGTAAAGTGGGTTTGATGTCGTCTGCGTGCCTGAGAATGGTTTCAATATCTGTTTCGGTGACGAGGTACAATTTCTTTGGGAGCGGGATTTGGTTGCCTTTTTCGTCTTGGTGAAGGCGCAAAGCCCGCATTTTGACCTGACGTTCGGACTCCTCGCCCGAAACGTATAGAACCGTTCCCTGTTCGGCTAGCTGGAGGGCGAGTTGCAGCAGAATGGTCGATTTCCCAATCCCTGGGTCTCCCCCCACGAGGATGATGGAACCCGGAACGATGCCGCCGCCCAGCACGCGGGAGAATTCCTCCATGCGCAAGGGGATGCGGTCTTCAGCGTCTCCGCTGATGGTGCCGATGGGGCGCGGCGCGGAGCGTTGGCCTGCATAAGGCCTAGCCTGGCTTGCGCCTTGCGGGCTGCGTTCGATGATTTCTTCGACCATCGTGTCCCAGCCGCCGCAGCTTGGGCAGCGTCCCATGTAGCGCGGGGAGGTTTTTCCACATTCTTGACATATATAGCGGGTGTAGTTTTTAGCCATAGTTTTTTAGTTGAGTGGTTGGGTAGTTGGGTGGCTGGGCGGCTAGGTGCGTTGCGCTTGTAATTAGCGCACTGCACCTAGCAAATGACATGGGGTTTGAGGAAAAAGTATCAACTAGTTTCTAGCTTGAGAAACCATCCCTTTTTTACGGCAGCAAAAACGTTGCTACTACTGGATCGTGGTCAGATTTGCCCATTGGCGACTCGTCGCCGGGGAATGGCGGGGGGAAGTTGGTGTTGACGTGAAGCACTTCCACGCGGGCGAGGATTCCCATGAGGCTGGGGGTGACGAGGATATGGTCTAGGGTTTGGCATTGCCCCAGGTAGATGTAGCTGTAACGCTCGTTGGGCAAGATGGAGTCGAAAACGTGCTCCATGCCCGCCTCGCGGAGGGTGGTGATGGGCTTTGAAACATAGTAGGAGTTCAAATCGCCAATGACGGCTACATAGGCTTCGGGGTGTTCCGCTAGTAGTTCTTCTAAGATGGTCACGTTCCAGGCCGCTTGGGCTGTTCGGCGAGGTTCTGTGGCTTCTTCGCCGCCGCTCATGGATGTGAAGTGGTTATTAAGCACGAAGAGGGGCACTACGCTGCCATTGGTGACCACCTCTAGTTCCACGAGAAGAGGCGGGCGGCTGGTCAATCCCTCTGGGGCGGGATATTGCTTGATGTTCTGCACTTGCGCCCGGTCTCCCCGCACAAGATAGCCCACATCAATGCCACGGCTGTCTGTTCCCTCCACCAAAACCGGCTGATACTGATACGCGGCGAGGGATTCGTGGGCGGCTATATCTTCTAGGATGCCGATGTTTTCTACTTCTTGGAGGCCAATGATGGTTGGCGCGCCGGCGGCTACAATGGTGTTGGCAACCTTGGCTATTGCTAGTTTATACTCGTTTAGCGAGGGCATGGGGGGGCTGGCGGGGTGCGGTTCTTTGATGTCGAATAGATTCTCGACGTTCCAGGTGGCAATGCTGAATTCGTTAGCGGCTGTTGGTTGGAGAGTGGGCAGTTCGTGTTCAATGGCGGTGACGCGAGGCTCTTGGGTAAGCTGTATTTTGTATCGCCCGTACGTGTAGGATAGCGGCCCAACTAAGTCTGTGACGCTGTCTCCTATGCCTACCACATAGCTGAGGGTGGAGCGGTCTTCGTGCGTTTCTGAGCTGCCATCATCAGCCGTAATGGCGTAACCGTTTTTTCCGCCTTGCCAAAGGAGTGAAACATCATGTTCGGCCAGGACGACTGTGTATTCTCCGTATTTGTTGGTGGGAGATACGGCCACGGTTGGGCGCGTGACGCGAACGTACATGCCTTCTAGGGCTTCATAGTATTCGGCGGCTTCAAGGTTGTCTTGCGGCGGGTCTAGTTCATGGAGCATGGGTAACGGCTCGCCTTTGCTTATTACTGTCACGTCGTTAACGGAATCTATTTGGAGTTGTGTTTGCTGGAAAACTTCCCGCACAAGGCCGCTGACTTCTACTTTATCTCCTTGCTCAATGTCTAATTCTACGTTTACATTTTCTGTGCTAACAAATATGCCGCTCGAAGTGCGAAAATCATCGTCCGTCTGAATTTCTTGCATCCAGAAGCCGTCCATTTTGGGGAAAACGCCGGTGACAATGCCGGTGGTTTTGACTTGCTCCATCACATACGGGGAGCGGTCGCCAGTTCCTTGCAACGCCCAAATGGGAATGTTATCGCCAACGAAAATAAATTGGTTATCTATTACTACTGCGTCTTCCCATTGCCGCGAGACAGTCCATATTCTTTCGAGAGTGAGATACCCTGTTTGGGTAGCAGTTCGCAAGTTGACACTCACGCTCACGCTGCCGCCATCTCCATCTAGGTCGTGAATCCACCAGCGGAAACGGTTATTGGGCATGTGTGCCCCTTCGTCAAATATTTCATCTATCCATACATTTTGGGGGACAGCCATGCTAATATCTATCCCCGTCATGCGGTCGGGTGTGTAATTAGTAACCGTGAGCGTGACTGTGAATACCTCATCGTATTGAACTGTGTTGGGAGCGTCCATAGCCAAAATTAGAGTTGGGGGATAAACTTTTGTCAGGTCGGTTTGTAAACGCGGATAAAGTTGCAAGCGTCCATCGCGTACTTCTAAAACTCCCGTGGCCTGATAATGGTCGCCAACTTCTAGCAACTCAATGCTCATTCCCGTATTACTGTCAATGTAAAGCGTGAGGGTGTTCCCCTCTTCGTCTGCCAGGTCTAATTCGCTACTATACGAAAAGGCTTCCGCGCGGATAATCTCGCCTTCAACCTGAACCAAACGCGCGGGCAAGGTTTCCATGTCGCTAGCGGCGTCTAAGATGCTCACTTGCGCTGGCTCCCAGAGAGAGTCCGCGTCAGCCGTCTCTACAACCTCTACGTTAGCAACATCATTAACAATCATCTCGATGGCGCCTCGGTACAATGTAGGCGTACCTTGCACCCTAACGCGGTCTCCTAGTTTTACCTCTACTGCCCCATCGCCCCCCGGAACCCACACTTGAATGCCTCCGGTTTCGTCTTCTAGGTAAAATTTGGTATTCCCGCCGCCGGCGTAATACCCGCCCGTGTACATAGTGGCTATGCCTTCTACGGCAACTTCTTTATTCAGCAATGTTCGGGAGGTTTCAATAGGGATGGAGCCGCCTGTGATTAGCGTTTGGACAGGGCTGCCATAAGCGGGAGTGTCCCAATCTTGCGCCTGAACGTAGTAATTGCTAACGCGCGTGGTCACATACGTCAGAGGAGCTTGAACTGTAATTTGGGCGGAAGCTGTTTCCCCAGGCGATAACTCGTCCTTATGCCAAGTGACCGTTTTACCTACCACCTCAAAAGCGTTGGCCGCGCTTACTATCTCAATTTCTTTCGGGAGCATAAGTTCAGCTTGCACGCCATGCAATACTTGCTCTGTGTTGTTGGTAATTGTGAGGGCATATCCATACGTGTCGCCGGGATGCACTGTTGAGGGCACGTTCAAAGAGATTTCCAGCCGTTGCTCTGGCAAAGGCACAATCGGGCTTCCTACCCCTTGGGGGTTGGGCGCGGCGTTCAAGGCAAAGTCAGAGGCGTTGTCTTCGCTATCTACCGCGTTCCCTGCCCCGCCGCCGGGTTTGCGCTCCAGCGAAAAACCTTTATCTAAAGATGCTGGCAAGGCGTTTTCGCCATACGTCTGAGGTTTATCGCCCCAAGCCAAACTATCAGATGGAGTATCGTCAGCCATGCGGAGAAGCAATCCGCCCCGGCTAGTGGCCAGAGAAATATCAAAGGCAGCATCTACGCTTACGCCATATTCCTCGCCCGCACGCCCCAACAGGTAGTGCCCATGGGGAGGAACAACGGTAGGCTCAGTCCAGCGGTAAAGGATGCGCTCCTCTTCGCCTTCTTCCAGTTGATACCATAAAGTCCAGCCCTCCAGGTCAATGGGCGTGGTCGCGCTGGTATTGTAGAACTCAATGAATTCGTAGTTGTTGTTCCCATCAACACCAGCCAAAACCTCACTAATGAGAATTTTAGGCTCAGTGACCAGCACCGGCGTGGGAGAGGGAATTATTGTCGGCGTCTCTGGTTGAGGCGTGGCTTGCTCGGTACAAGCGGTAAAGACAAAAATGGCGAAAAGGAATATGGTTATCCAAAGGCGTTTCTTCATAGTTTACGGTCTCCGTGTTTTTAGGGTTGTTAACAATATAGTATATTTTACCGCATGTGGAGGGAGGGGATGAGGTGATTGGGTGATGAGGTGACGAGGTGCGACACTCTTTAGAAGTGCATTGCACCTGAGAGCACTTGGTTAAGTTATAATAACAATGCACTAGCAATTTCGCAAAATGTGGGCATAGCCCTACAAAACATCCTTTACCCACAACCATATTTCTGAAAACATGAGAAGTTTTTTGTAAGTACCCCATGGAGGCAAACATGTTCCATCATAGGATCAAAGTAATAGGATTGCTGGTTTTATCGGTTTTCATGGTGACAGGATGTAGTGAAGGAAGTGAGGGCGCAAAAACTCCCCTTGTTGAAACAGCGCTGCCTGCACCGACCCCTACAATGGTGGCGGCTGAGACAGATTTGCTAACCCTAGAAAACGGTACAGAAATATACTTCCCAAAAGCAGCAGGTAAGTGCACAGGGATTCGTGAAGTGATGGAAGCGTTATTAATAGGTAAATTAGAGCTTCATGATAAGTGCTTATATGCTGCTAACCCAAGCAGTGAATGGCGCATATTATTAATTTGGCCCGCATGTTTTGAGATACGGGAAGAAAACAAGCAAATAGTCGTTTATAACAGAACAGGCGAAGAAGTTGCTATTGTAGGAAAATTAGTTGTTATGGGAGGGGGAGAGGTTTCTCGCCTAAGCGAAGAAATGCTAGCAACTTTGCCAAAAGAGTGTCGAGAATCTCCTTATTGGATAGTTGGTGAGGTAGACAAATTATCTGATTTTACATATTCTTTGAATGCTTATCCTCAAAATTCTTCTTTGACAGAGAATGTATTATTGTCAGATGCAATGAATTATGCAACTGACTATAACCTAAGCGTTGAGGAAGCCCTGAAACAACTTGCTTTGCAGAAATCCTTTGTTATTTTGAATGAACAACTACTCGACAATGAACCAACATTTGCTGGCGCATATATACAACATGCGCCAGAGTATCGCTTCATCGCCAGGTTTACGGGTAACTTTCAAGGTGATATACAAACATATCTGCCTGATGATTCCTTGTCACAATATATTGAGGTAGATACAAGCGCCCAATATCCTATTATCATGCTCCAACTCGTTCAAGATACAATGAAAGAAAAAATCAATGACTGTGACATTAAAGTTGAGTCTAGTATCAGAGTGTCTACAAATAGAATTGAACTATATGTTGCTGATATTGACGATTTCAATGCAACCGTGAATGAATGCCGATACCATTTAGGTAGTTTTTTAAATAGAGAGGAAATCGATATTATAGAGGTTGGTGTTCTTTCCGAAGAATAGTTTTATTTTTTAGTTGTCCGGCAATTTCAAGAACAGATCGACAAAAACTTCTTCTTTAGTTTATGGAGGTAAACATGTTGCATCATAGGATCAAAGTAATAGGGTTGTTGATTTTTTTGCTTCTAGTCGCAGCGGGGTGTAATGAAGGAAGTGAGGCTACAAAAACTCCTACAATGGTGGCGGCTGAGACAGATTTGCTAACCCTAGAGGATGGCACAGAAATATATTTCCCAAAAGTTCCAGATGAAGAAGGCCCTCCTGAAGTGAATGATGTGGAAACATTTGGAATTCTATTTCTTCAGCAGCAATGTTTGTATATTGAGATAATAGGTAGACACGCAAATAATGGCAAAGAAGTTTTGCCGATTTGGCCTACTGGTTTTGAAATTAAGGAAGAAAACGGTCAAGTATTTGTTTATAACGAAAAGGGTGAAATAGTCGCTATCGAAAATGAAGTACTTGTTATGGGAGGAGGTCACCTTACCAAAAAATACATGGACGATTTACCTGAAGAGTGTCATGAGGACTGTTGTTGGAGAGTTGGAGGGTTTGACGCCATAAAACCTACCTACTCTTTAAATACCTATTCTCAAAACTCTTCCATAGCAGAGGATGTATTATTGTCGGATGCAATGAATTATGCAAAGGACTATAACCTAAGCATTGGGGAATCCCTGAAACAACTTGCTCTGCAAAAATCATTCGTCATTCTGCATGAAAAGTTGCTCCAAAATGAGCGAGAAACATTCGCTGGAGCATACATACAACACGCGCCAGAGTATCGCTTCATTGCTAGATTTACGAGTGATTTCAAAGGTGATATACAAGCATACCTGCCTGCCGATTCCCTAGTCCAATACGTTGAGTTAGATACTACTGCTCAATACTCTATGTTTGAACTCAAATTTGTCCAAACCGAACTGAATTATACCCTTAACCCCCTTTCTCCTGATTTGCTTGATTTTGAGACTTGTATCAAAGTACGTACAAATAGGGTTGAACTATATGTTGCTGATATAAACGACTTTAATGCAACTTTGGAGGAACATCATAAATATATTTATAATATGGAAAAAATCAATGTAATAGAGATTGGGATAGATACCAAAAAATAGTTATGTTTTTTAGTTGTCTGACAGTTTCAAAAATATATCAACAAAAAACTTCGTCCTTAGTTTATGGAGGTATAAATGTGCAAAACAGCTAAATCTATGTTTATTATCTTAGTACTTACACTCTTAGGAGTTTCATCATCATTAAACGCAAACGCTCAAAGTGGAATTACAAATGATGACCCTCCCATAACAGAGGACGCATTATTGTTTGATGCCAAGTGGTATGCGGATGACATGAATGTAAGCGTTGAGGAAGCCTACAAGCGCCTTTCCTTGCAAAAGCCCTTTGGTATTATTAACGAACAACTGCTCAATAACGAGGCAGAAACCTTCGCCGGAGCATATATTCAACATGAGCCAGGTTATCGTTTTATCGCTAGGTTTACGGGTGATTTCAAAGGGGATATACAAACATACCTGTTTGATGATTCCTTGACCCAGTATGTTGAAGTGGATACAACTGCCCAATACTCTCTAGCTGAACTCAAAGAAGCTCAACTTATTATGATTGATAAATTAGACGCCCTCGAAATCAAGTTCGAGACTGGCATAAAGGTGCGTGCGAACGCGGTTGAGTTATATGTAACTGACATAGACGCATTAAATGAAAGTTTGGACTCGCGATCAGAAACCCTCTCTCCGGTGATCAATATTATTGAACTAGAACAATTTTCTACTGAAGAGGCTAATGTTTATGCAGGACTGGAGCTAGTCCCTTGCACTAGCGGTTTCTCTGTCCGGCATTCGGATGGAACTTTAGGAATACTAACAGCAGCGCACTGTACTCCAGATCCTCCCGATGCCCCAATTTATTTTGAGGGCATAGAATTGATTCTCCGGCAGTGGAATTATGGGGGGCCGCATGATGTTCAATGGCGTACAACTCCGGGATTCACAGTTAGAAACCTGATGTTTGATGGCACATACAATAGATATGTGCGTGGTATAAAACTAAGAGACCAACAAGTGGAAGAGGAATACGTTTGCAAACATGGGAAAATTACAGAGTATACTTGTGGTTTTATTGACCATAAGAATCATCGCCCCCCTCCCGATAACGGTGCAACTTTTAGTGCCACATTCATTTATGTTCGAAGTGCTGGAGAAAACCTTTCAGAAGTAGGTGACAGTGGTGCCCCGTGGTTTTCAGGCAATACAGCATACGGTGTACATAGGAGCGGGCTAGGAGATGATGCTACATATATGGCAATTGATTACATCACAGTTTTAGATGTAGATGTCCTTGTCACTACTGATCTCAATAATCATCCTGTAGCGGATTTCGATGGAAGTGAAGATACGGACATTTCGGTTTTCCGTCCCTCAAACGGCAACTGGTATATCATGGGCCAGGGTTCTACGTCCTGGGGAGTTGCAGGTGACATCCCCGTCCCAGGCAATTATGCGGGAGATGGGGACTATGGAAATGCGGATATTGCATTCTACCGTCCCTCAAATGGGAAATGGTATATTCATGGTAAAGATCCAATTAACTTTGGCATATCAGGTGATGTTCCAATGCAGTGTGATTATGATGGTGATGACGTTGATAATATAGCCGTTTACCGCCCCTCAAACGGCAATTGGTATATCATGGGTCAGGGTTTTACGCCTTGGGGACTCGCGGGCGACATCCCCGTCCCAGCGGATTACGATGGTGATGGGGATTGCGATATAGCTGTCTATCGCCCCAGCAATGGCAATTGGTATATCATGGGGCAGAGCTTTATCACTTGGGGACTCGCGGGCGACATCCCCATCCCTGGCGACTACGATGGTGATGGGGATGCTGATATAGCTGTCTACCGCCCCTCAAACCAGAATTGGTATATCAAAGATCATCAGGTATCTCCAATCAAATGGGGGTACGCAAATGACATCCCCGTCCCAGGTGACTACGATGGTGACGGAAGCCTAGATATAGCCGTTCTGAGACCCTCAAACGGAAAATGGTACATCATGGGTCAATCCCCTATAAGCTGGTTCGTCGCAGGAGACTACCCCCTCCCCGTGCGTGATACCAACGCGGATGGAGATGTGTACCATTAGGGTTATAAAATAGAGTAGAAATCACGCGAACCCCTGCTTGTTAGAGAATAGAGCGACAAAAACTTCGTCTTTAGTTTATGGAGGCAAACATGTTCTATCATAGGATCAAAGTAATAGGGTTGCTGATTTTGTCGGTCTTCATGGTAGCGGGATGTAGTGAAGGAAGTGAGGGCGCAAAAACTCCCCTTATTGAAACAGCGCTGCCTGCACCAACCCCTACAATGGTGGCGGCTGAGACAGATTTGCTAACCCTAGAAGACGGTACAGAAATATACTTCCCAAAAGCATCAGGTAAGTGCACAGGCCCTCGTGAAGTGATGGAAGCGTTATTAATAGCTGACCTGGAGCTTCACAATAAGTGTTTATATGCTGCTGACCCAAGCAGTGAGTGGCGTATATTATTAATTTGGCCCGCATGTTTTGAGATTAGAGAAGAAAATAACCAAATATCTGTTTACAATAGAACAGGCGAAAAGGTTGCTATTGAGGGAGAAGTGGTTTATATGGGGGGAGGTGAAGTCCATCGCCTAAGCGAGGAAACGCTAGCAACTTTGCCAAAAGAGTGTCAAGAATCTTCTTATTGGATAGTTGGTGATGGCGTTAAGATACTGAAATCTACATATTCTTTGAATACCTATACTCAAAATGTTTCCACAACAGAGGATGTATTATTATTGGGTGCGATGAGTTATGCAACTGACTATAACGTAAGCGTGGAGGAAGCCCAGAAACGACTCTCTTTGCAAGAAGCCTTTGTCATTTTGCATGAACGGCTGCTTAACAACGAGCGGGAAACATTCGCTGGAGCATATATACAACACGCGCCGGAGTATCGCTTCATTGCTAGGTTTACGGATGACTTCCAAGGAGATATACAAGCATACTTGCCTGATGATTCTCTAGCACAATATATTGAGGTAGATACAACCGCTCAATACTCTCTAGCCGAACTCAGATTAGTTCAAATTGGGATAATAGAAAAACTCAACAGATGTGATATTAGATTTGAAACTAGCATCAGAGTGTATACAAATAGAGTTGAACTATATATTGCTGATATTAGCGACTTCAATGCAGCCTTGGAGAGAAAACACATGTATATTGGGGGTAAAGAAAAAATCAATTTCATAGAGATTATTTTTTTATCCGAAGAATAGGGATATTTATGCACTGCATAGACCTTGTAACAGGCAGACCTGTTTTTGGTATTTTGAATTCAAGTTTCACAAATATATTTTTATGTTTGGCTCTTTCGGAATTCACGGGGTAGCCGGAAATTTTCCTCATCAATACCCTGTTTTTACCGCATGTGGAGGGAGGAGATGAGGAATCTGGGAACGTGTGCCTTATTAAAAACCTCGGAGGTCTTAGAGACCTCCGAGGTTTCAGACTCCCGCAATTACCCTGCCTCCCGCCCCGCCCGCAAGAGATGTTATAATGTGCCGTAATGTCACGAAAAATCTTTTTAATCCTCCTTTCAATTGCTCTTTTTGGGCTTATCCTCTTCCTGCCCGCCTTAGAAACCCAGGCGCAGGCTGGGACGGCGTATCAGATGATTGCGGCCATTAACCAGCTCAGGGCTAATAATGGGATGGGGCCGCTCGAAGAACATCCTATTTTGATGTCTGTTACCCAAAGGCATAGCGAATACCAAGCATCTATTGGGCAGGGGACACACTATGGCCCAGGGGGAACAACTCCTAAAGATAGGGCGCGGGCAGCCGGTTTTGGAGGCGGGGCAACTATTTTTCTCTCTGAAAATTGGGCGGCGGGACATAAATTATCTATCCAACGCGCCATTTACGATCTTTGGGACGATCCCGCTCACATGGGCACAATGCTGGGAACGCAGTACAAGTACATTGGCGCTGGAGTGGCTTTTGACGGGGATTATGTTTATTACACAGTGAACACTGGCGCGTGGGTGGGAGACCCCATTACGCCTAATCCCACCGCAAACGTGACCGGTGTTCCCACCACAACCGCAGTTCCGGTAATTGCCTCTACTCCCAACCCCGATGGCTCTATCATTCATATTGTTAAGGCGGGGCAAACGCTGTGGACCATTGCGGTAATTTACGATGTCCCCTTGGATGATATTAAAGCCATTAACGGGTTCACCGAAAACACCATTTTATATTTGGGGGATGAGGTTATCATCAAGCCTGCTCATGCCGCCACGCCTGCAACCCACACCCCCCCCCGGGGGCGCCCCCCCCCCCCCCCCCCCCCCCGC
>Ga0164318_10004164_pt1 | contig 13835 bp, 10 predicted proteins | sample GuaBasSedimGuay9_FD_113734 | JGI IMG/M metagenome (GOLD analysis project Ga0164318, IMG submission 113734) | Subseafloor sediment microbial communities from Guaymas Basin, Gulf of California, Mexico - Guay9, Core 4571-4, 0-3 cm | ecosystem: Environmental > Aquatic > Marine > Hydrothermal vents...
TGAGCGACGCGGGGCGGGCATATCTGAGGAAGTCATCCAGAATGTCGCGCAGGCGCTGTGCCTCCTGTTTGAGGATTGCCATCTTCTGGAGCAGGCGCCGCTCCCTCGGCGTAGAGGCCTCCTGCCACTCCTCCTGCAGCAGTTGCAGATTCATGTAGATTACGTTCAGGGGGTTTTTGATTTCATGAGCGAGTTTCCCCGCCATGACCGCGATGGAGTCCATATTGTTATCGACAGCCGAAATCGAGTGATTGGTTTTTTTCTCTGCTTTCATTTCCGCGCGCCGCATGTAGCGTAACAAGACAACAAACCTCGCCGGCCGACAAAGAGTCCCTCGCATTATAGCACGTTTCTCGCGCAATTGCCACGGCATCAAGGGGAGCGCGCAGGGACCGTTGGGGGTGTCGGGATTTCCCGGGGGATGTTGACTTTGGACGGCGCCGTTATATACTGTCAAGCGCCTGCTTACGTGAGGAGGAGCGGATTCCATGAAGTGGATAATGCTGGCTTTTTCGCCCGTACCCGGGCTGGCGCAGTTTCTCGGCGGCCGCAACTCGCGCGGCTTTGTGTTGATGGCTCTGGGCATGGCCGGATTGAACGGCGTGGCCGTGCTGGGACCCGGGCTGCGGCCCGAGAGCGCGAGCCTGGTGGTCGTCGTACTGGCGTGGGCGGCGCTCGCCGGGGCGATGGGTGCAAGCGTACTGGACACGGTGCGCCATGTAATACTGCTGGACAGGGACAAACTGGCCCGCGAAAAGCGGCGACTGCTGGAGAAAGGCATTGAGTGTTACCTCCGGCGGGATGTCGAGACCGCGGCGCTTCACTTCAGCGCATTGGTGAACCTGGACCCGCAGGATGCGGATTCCAGGATATACCTGGCCTCATCACTGCGCGAGAAGGGCGATACCGCCGGGGCGAGGAAGAACTTCAAGCGGGCCGCGGCCCTGAACTCGGCCAAGTGGTCATGGGAGGCGGGCGAGGCGTTGCGCGAGTTGAGCGAAAAATAGAAAACGGGTAGCGCAAATGATGCCGCTCCCCGTCGGTGTCGGATGGCGCTACACGCTACGGCGCGAGCGCCTTGAGCAGCATGCCGTCGTTGTCCACTTTTAATCCCGCCAAGACCGAGGGAAAATATTTCTTGAGAAGGTCGACGGGAAAGAGGGTCGGCTGCGCATTCTTCTCGCCGTGCTCGCGTGATTCCTCGTCGAAGGGCGCTCCGAAATCCCGCTGCGCGAGATTTTTAACGAGGCTGTTGACCATTTCGAAGAATCTCGCAAGATTTATGTAACCCACTGCTGTAATATCGCCCTCGATTTTTCGACGTGCCCTGCGGTATTTTTCGCTGTTGACCAGCAGCGGCCTGTCGCCTTTCAGGGTCTTGATTACTTCCTTGATGGCGGTGTCGCTGGATCCGATGAGCCAGTATTTCCGCGTGAAGCAGAAGAACACACTCTCTCCGCTGCCAAGAATCTTGTACCCCCTGTAGGGTGCTTCCTCCATTTCGCCGCCGCCGTGAGCAATGGCCGCCCTGATAAACTTTTCTACCCGGTCCCTGTCCTTGATTTGAACGGCCAGCACGACCCCCAGCGGCACGCCGGACGTCAGGTCGATGGCGGCGTCCGGAATAATCACGACCGCCTCGGTACCGATGTTTGCCAGCAGATCCTTGTCGAGACTCAGTTTGCTTTCTTTTTCAAATTCCTTCAGCGCATCCATGCTTTCCTTGTAAGAATCTTCGTCAAAGAGTCTTGCGGACTGCTTGTAGAAGCCCCAGCAGTCCAGGGGGTTGATCGTGCCCGCGATCGCCGTAAGCGCGTCCCTTTTCACCAGTTCCATGCAGTTGAACCGCGCGCGACCGTTGCGAAAGAGTTGGAAGAGGGGCGAGTTTGTCGCCGGAGTATAAACATAGAGTTCTAGGGCCAGTCGGCTTTCGGCTGCCACACCGCCCAGTCCGACCGCCTTCGCGTCGCCAAGCCGGATAAACTCGAACGCCCGCTTGCCCATCTCGTCCTCGAACATTTCCTTCTCGTACTTCTTGAAAATGGCTTCGAGGTTCATAAAGCCGGTGATTACGCGGTCCCTGCTCAGGTTCTCGAGGGTCTTCTTGTAAAGGCGGCTCCGGGCGAGCGATTCGACCTCTTCGCCCTTCATCAGCCGGATGATTTTTTTCGCCTCGCTCAGCGAGGAGGTGACAACGTACTTGCCGTCGATCTCGAAGAAACACGCTTCCTTGAAATCACCGCCGTCTTCAGACTTGTAATGTTTGATTTTGACTTTCTTGTAGTCCACTATCTGCCTGGTGATGTTTTCTTCTTTTGCGGCTTCCTCCTGGGCGAATTTAATGATTTTCCGCGCGGCCTTCTTCGCGTCGTCCGTCAGGAACTCCGCGATGATTCCTCCCGTCACAATCTCCTCTTCATACTCGTATTCACCGGATTCCTCGTCAGTGACCTTAACCTTCTTCGTCTCGATGTCACTTATCCATAAAGCGAGGCGCGAATGGGCCAGTTTCCACGCCTCTTCCCGGCTGACCGGGGCCTCCCTGTCTCCCGGTTCCAGGATGTCGGCCTTTTCCATGGCCCGTTCCATGAACTTTATTACTTCTTCCTCCTGGAGGAATTTATGCAGGGCGGACTTGCGGTAGTTGGCCTCTACATCTTTGGAAAAGTCCCACGATGCGTACATCATGGCGTCCGCCGGTACGCACTCGGCAAGGTCTCCGGTGTGCGCCATCGCCGGCAAAGCCGCCGCACACAAGAAAAACGTGATGGACAATACGCCCGCGATACGTAACGGCGGCGACTCTCTGCCTGTTTCGGTCTTCATGGTTGTTTCCTCATACGACGGAATCAAGACACATTTCCCGACCGCCCGCCTCTGACCGCCGGACGGCGCGAGCGCGGGCGATCGGGATATCGGTGTTCAATCAAGGCCCTGCCCGGGTGATATATCTGAGCGAACTCAGGGCATCGCGAATTTGAGCATCAGGCCCTCTTTGTCCCCGTGGACCGACATGTACGTTCCCGGGAAGTGGTCGGAAAATAACTTCCAGAACCTGGAGACCGTCTCCATCATCTTCATGGGGTCCGGCATTTCGGGGACTTCCGGCATCTCTTCTTCCTCCTCCCATTCCTCTTTTTCATCCCCTGTCGTGCCACCCTCGTCGAAGCCGGTCGGCGCCTCCTCCGCGTCATCCATGTCTTCCATGTCATCAGGCATATCGGGCATGGGCGTGGGAGGCCGCATCATGCCCGGCATCATTTTTCCCAGGCTCTCTAACAGATTGCCGTATTCCTTGTAATTGAGGAAGAAGAGGAACGACGGCTCGCCGCCAAGCATTTTCATGGCCTTCTTGTAATGGTCCGTGTCGACAACCTTGCCGCCTTCGCCATCCATCGTGTCGAGCACGCCCTCGAGTGTGCGGGCGCAGTTGGCCGCCATGAAGTATTTGCCGGTTATGCAAACTGCTCCTTTCGGCAGGACCTGGATTTCGTGTTTCTTCTCGCCGTATTTCCGGACTTCGGGTTTTATCTTTTCGCTCTTGCAGATCGCCTTGTACGCCTTTTCAAACTTGTCCCTGTCCTTCAGTTCTATAATCACAGCCAGGGGCACCGGGAGTTCTTTGACATCTAGCTGTAGCGTGGCGCTGGTCATCACCAGCGTAACTTCCCCGCCCAGCGAAGCCAGCAGGTCGTCCTTTATCTTGAACCCCGCTTCTTTTTCCGCTTCCGCGATATTTTCGAGCGCTTCCTTGTAGGCATCCGCGTCGGCGGCCTTCACCATTGCCAGGAAATCGTCATACAGTTTGGCCGGATTCAGGGAAACGGAAATGAAACCCAGTGCGTTCTTGCCGACGCCGTTGAGCGTGGCAAACTTTGCCCGGCCATACTGGAACGGCTTGAGCAGGGCGAACTTCCCGTCAGGGCAATACATGTAAAATTGTGACACGGCGCCGTTCTCATCGACCCAGCCGGACCCGCCGATGGCCTGCAGGCTTTCCAACTGGATTATCTTCAGCGCCGTTTCGGCGTCCTTGTCTCTTTTCATCATCCCGCCAAAGCGCGACAACGTTTCCTTCATGTTGAAGAACATGGTGCTCATGCGCTTGTCGCCGAGTTTCGCCATGGTCTTGATGTACAGGTCGTTCTTTGCCAGGGAATTTTTGCCGTTGCCGTTGATGCATCCGATGATTTCCGCGGCAAAGGCCTTGCTCGTGCTCAGCACCGTGATATCCCCCTTTTCAAATACCAGGATGCCATCGAGCATGGGCGGGACCGATGGGTCAGTTGGTTTGTAGAACGTGGCGGCCGTATCGACTATCTTGAGCGACGCCTTTTTGAGCGCGGGCTTCTCCCCTTCGGACAGCACGTTCAGTAATTTCTCCATCTTTCCCCATACGGCCTTGACGTCGCCGTTGGACTTGTCGAGGTAAACGGCGACGTTTACCCGCGGCATCATCGGCATCTTCATGCCGCCCGGCATGTCTCCCGCGTCCTTGGGCATCTTCACCTGTATCATCTTTACATCAAGTGCCAGGGCAACCCCGCCGAGTTGAAGCGCGAACAGGTCTTTCCATGTCAGGCCCGACTTGGCGAAGATTTCTTTGACCTCGCCAAGTTCCATCGGGACAGATTCAAACATCTCTTCCAGCAGTTTCACCACTTCTTCATTTTGTGAAAACTTGTAGGCTTCCGACTTTTTTGTCGCGGTCACATATTCTTTTGAGTAGGGCATGCCGGCATAGAACAGGCAGTCGCCGGGCACATACTCGGCGAAGTCAGGTACCTCGGCCCGTGCGTCGGATGCCGCGAGGCACGCAATAACGGCGCTCAATACTATCAGTGTCAATCTGCGGTTCTCCATCGCTTGCTCCTTAAAAAGTGAATAGAAAGAGGCCAGGCAATTACTCAAGTTGACCGGGTTTTCGCTGTCATCGGCGGCCGTCGCTAATCGCCTCCGTTTGATTCTTCGCTCTTGCCGTTTCCGGCATCGCCCTCCGGGTGGCCGTCTTCTGCCTTTTCCGGTTCGGTTTTGCCCGGGGATTCTCCGTTCTCCACGGCGGGCTTCCTGCGGGGCGGGTTCAGGTATCTTATCCCGCCCTCCGCGGCCTCGGAATGCGCGAACGCGTCGCGGTTCTTCAGGAATTCTATTATATATACCGGCGGCAAGGCAAATGCTATCCCTTCCTGGTAAAACGCCTTCAGCGTTACGATGCCTATCACGTGGCCTTTGGCATTGAACAGCGGCCCGCCGCTGTTGCCCGGGTTGACCGCGGCGGTCGTCTGGATGTAGGGCAGCCCCGTAATGTTTCGCGCCCGCGAACTTACTATCCCCTCGGAGACGGTGCGGTTAAGCACCTCTCTCCCCAGGCCGGGATTGCCTATCGCAAATACGGCATCGCCCTTTTTCACAAAATCCATCCTGCCGAACGTCACCGGCTTGAGTTCAAAGCCCTTCTCTCGGATGCTCTTCATGTGGCCCTCGCGGAACTTCAGCAGGGCCACGTCGAAATAACCGTTGTTCGCCAGGATTTCCACATCCCTCAGTTCCAGTTTCTCTATGCCGTCTTTCTTCTTTTGAAACAGCGTCACGTTTATTTTCCCGCCGCCTCCGATGACGTGGTTGTTGGTGACGATGTAGCCTTCCTCGTGGATGACGAACCCCGAGCCCCAGCCCGAACCCGAAGAGACCACCACCACCGAGTCGTTAAACCGCTCCACCACCTGGGTGGCCGTCATGTCCGCGGTGGATTCGTGCATCTCGCGGGTGGCCGCCTTATAGAGCGCCTCTTGGGGCGGGGATGTCTCCTCGACCGCTGCGGCGTCTTCCCCCGCACCGGCCTCGGGGGGCTTTGGCGAACTTTCAGGCGGCTGTTCGCCGTCACCAACTTGCATGGCGCTGATATCGGCCTTCGGTATCCGCAATATCATGTAGCCCAAGTCCACGAACACGCTCTCGTCGTTCTCTTTCAGGATTGCCGCCTCGATTTTGCAGCCGTTCTTGAGACTGATGTGGGTTGCCCCCGCCGTGCCGGCTGCAGGCAAAACTATCAGAAGTGCAAAAAGCAATGCGCGTTTCAACTCGTTCTCCTTTCGTAGAGCGCTGTTCTTGCCGCCGCTCTTTGAAGCCGACGGGCACCCGCGTCTCTGCCATGACGTAGAGGATGCCGTCCTTCCGCATGGCAATTGCAACGAGGCAGGCGGGAGGCAATACTTTCTCCTGCCCGCCGCTACATTTTACGCTGGGGCGGGCGTATATTCAAACGAAATGTCCTCTGGGGAAGGGTGCGGGGTGTGCGTGAAGTTTGGGGGTAATCCGCGCTTCCCACAAGAGGGGTGACTTTTTATAACGGACTGTATCACGAAAAGGCTTGAGTTTCAGGCATCCAGCCGAAGGAATTTTGTCGCTCCGACGAGTCGGGGCGGAACCATCTCGACTGATGCCGGCGTTACCCTGCTTCGCCGCCGGTTTTACAGACCACCGCAACCCGGATAGAGTCGGGCATTTCGTGCGTGATCTCGTCTCTCAATGGAGCATCAGCAACGCCGACGCGGACTTTATGTATCCCGATCCCTCGTCGGAGGCCACGTAAGAAGACCACGCCGGCAGACCCTAACGCCCTGCGGAACATGGCGCTGGAAGCCTCCGCCGACCCTGTCCGCTCCTTCCGCACATAAAAAAAACATTATTGTTAACCAAATCTTAACGTGAGGATATTATAATGATTGGAGAAAAGTGTATCTTATCAGGAGGACCGATGACTCAGAAAACCATTCTTGTTATTGAGGATGAGCGCGACATCGTCGAGTTGATCCGCTACAATCTGGAGCGGGAAAGTTTCAGGGTGAAGGCGGCCTGTGACGGTGAAACCGGCCTGCACTCCGTGCAAAGGGATTTGCCGGATTTGATACTGCTCGATTTGATGCTGCCGAAACTGGACGGGCTTGAGGTATGCAAGAGGGCAAAAGAAAACGAGCGAACGGCGCATATCCCGATAGTAATGGTAACGGCGAAGAGCGAAGAGTCCGACATAGTGGTGGGACTTTCGCTGGGGGCGGATGACTATATAACCAAGCCGTTCAGTCCCGGGGTCCTGGTCGCCCGGGTGAAGGCGGTTCTGCGCCGTATGGAAATGCGCGAAACCGGCGAGCAGAAAGTGATAAAGGTCAGCGATGACTTTGTCATAGATGCCGTGAGACACGAGATTCTTGTCGACGGGAAGCCTGTCAAGGTCACCAAAACGGAGTTCAAACTGCTCAAGTTCATGGCCGAGCGTCCCGGGCGCGCCCTTACGCGCAACCAGTTGCTGGACGGCGCCATAGGCTTCGACGCATTTGTCAGCGACCGCAATATAGACGTACATGTAGCCGCCTTGCGGAAGAAACTGAAGAAACACGCCCACAAGATTAACACCATCCGCGGCGTAGGGTACCGATTTGAGGAGTAGCGCCGTGCCGAAGCGATTCTTCTGGCGTTTGTATATATCATGTGCTGTGCTGGCAGTGGTCTGCATCGCATTGGCCGGTTCCGTAACCTACGGCATTGTTACAAAACATCACCTCGCGCGATTGGAGCAGGAACTGCATGAAAACGCCGTGTTGATTTCGCGCCTGGTGGAAAACGACCTCGGCAAGAACAACGATAGGGTCCAACAAATCGTTCAGTCGCTCGGAGATGATTTTCGGCCGCGCGCGACGGTGATTCTGCCCGACGGCACAGTGGCGGGAGAGACAGACGAAGACCCGCTGAGAATGGAGAATCACGCGGACCGTCCGGAAATAGCGCGGGCGTTGAAGGGTGGTCGCGGTAAAGAGGAAAGGGTCAGCCCCACGCTGGGAGTCCGGATGCTTTATGTGGCGGTGCGCGTAGGACCGGCAGGTTCTCCGAAAGGCGTTGTAAGATGCGCGCTGCCCGTGACCGAGGTGGAGGCGCAGATGGCCTTCTTCTCGACCGTGATCATCGCATGCAGCGGCCTGGGTGTGGGTCTGGCGCTTTTAATCAGTTTCTTCATAAGCCTGAAGATAACGTCGCCTATCGCGCATATGACGGAAGTGGCGATGGACATAGCCTCCGGCCGGCTGGATAGAAGGGCCGACGTAACGTCAAAAGACGAACTGGGCAATCTTGCCGGGGCGCTGAACGCGATGCGCGCCAGACTGGTAGAGCAAATAACAACGATAGAGCGCGACCGCGGGCAACTGGAGACAGTGCTCTCAACCATGGCAGAGGGGGTAGCGGCGATTGATGCGCGGGAACACATCGTGTTTATCAATGATGCGGCCGCCGGGGCGCTCGAGACAACGCCGGCTGAAGCAACCGGCAAACCGTTATGGGAAGTCAGCCGGAATCCCGCTCTGGAGCGGTTCCTACAGGAAGCGAAAAAGTCGGGCGGGACGAAGACGTTCCAGTGGTCATTGCGCGGCGGCGAGGCGCGCTATTACGAACTCACCATCGTAGAGGTGACGGGGACCGCATTATCACAGGATGCCGGGGAAGCGGAGAGAGGCCCCACCCACATACTCGTCCTCCACGATATAACAACGCTCCGGAAACTGGAGCGGATGCGCAGGGACTTCATCGCCAATATTTCGCATGAATTGAAATCGCCGCTCACCGCGATAAGAGGTTTCATAGAAACGCTCCAGGCCGGCGTACAGGACCCCGCGAAGGCTGATGAGTTCCTGAAGATAATAGACAGGCATGCACGGCGTCTGGACGACCTCGTATCGGACCTGCTTGAACTGTCGGCGATAGAATCTCCGGATTTCACGTTGGACAAGGGGTCCGTTTCTCTGAAAGAAATCGCCGAGAGTGCGTTGGAATTGCTGGCGCGGGAAATATCGGCAAAGCGGCTTCAGGTTGAAGTGTGTTGCACGGGCGCCGTTCCGGCGGTCAGGGCCGACAGGATACGCCTGGAACAGGTCTTCATCAACCTGCTCGACAACGCCGTGAAGTACACCAGCCCCGGCGGCGAGGTAAAGGTAACAATAGGACGAGAAGACGGTATGGTAAAAGTCGAGGTGTGCGACACGGGCATCGGTATCCCCGGCAAAGACATCCCCCATGTTTTCGAGCGGTTCTATCGCGTGGACAAGGCTCGCTCGCGCGAGATGGGCGGAACAGGACTGGGCCTGGCCATCGTGAAGCACATCATCCAGGCACACGGCGGCGACATCTCCGTGGAGAGCAGGGTCGGCCGGGGCACCACGTTCACATTTCACCTGCCCATCAACGAATGACAGCGTTTTTTCACGCCTAACATACTTTTGTTCGACCGTTAATCCTCCCTTAACACCAACCTGTTACATTCCTTTCGAGCAAGCCCGGCAGGCTTCGCCTGCTCTTGTACTTTCTGTTTTGCGTAATTTCGGTTGGCTCCGAAAACACGGACGGCGAAAGAAAAGACCCCCCCGAAGGGGGGCGGCGAAGTAATCGAATAACTATTTTTAGGAGTGAGGGCCATGTCAAAGATATCGGGAGTGTTTGCAGTCGCGTTCGTTTTCATCGTTGCGGCCTGCTTCGCGGGCCGGCAGGCAGCGGCGGAGGATTCAAACCTGGCTGCCAGGGTAAAGAGTTTGGAGGAAACGGTGACCAATCTCCGGCAGGAGCTCGCCCGGGTAAAAGGGTCGGTTAGCGAGATGGAGCAGTCGCCGCCGGCTTCGGAGGAAAAGTTGGAGAAGTGGTTCCAGAAGGCGGTTGAAGAAAACGCCGAACTGTTCAAGAGTCCCAAGTGGCTCAAGGGCCTGAAGATTTCAGGGGACTTGCGCCTGCGTTACGAAGGGCGGTTCTACAAGCGGGACGAGAAACGCGAACGCAACCGCGGCCGCTTCCGCCTGCGCGTGCAACTGGAAAAGGAGATATCCGACGAGTTGCTGGTCGGGTTCCGGTTGGCTTCCGGAAGTAGTTCCGACGCAACGTCAACCAACCAGACATTCACAAGCACCTTTTCCGAAAAGAGCATCTGGATTGACCGGGCGTATGTAATTTACAAGCCCAAATGGCTCAAGGGCCTGACGCTCGGCGGCGGCAAGTGGAAGAACCCGTTTGTCCATACCGACCTGGTATGGGACTCCGACGTGAACCCGGAGGGCGCGTATGAGTCTTTCAAGTACGAGGTTTGCAACGGGTTTACCCCCTTTATCACCCTCGGCCAGATGATGGTCCAGGAGAACAAGGGCGCCCTGGAAGACGCCAATCTCATGGCCTACCAGGCGGGCTTTGACCTGAAGTTGGCGGACTCGGTCAAGTTGACGTTTGCCGGAACGTTTTACAACTTTCTGAATTACGAAGAAGCCGGCAACTTTCCCAAGGCCGACGGCAACACGTCGAAATCCGGCGGCCGTCTGACCGCCGAAGATTTCAACGTCCTCAACCTCACCACCAAGGTGAAGTTCAAGGTAGGGAGACTCCCGTTCGAGGTCTACGGCGACTACGTTAAGAACCTGGGCGAGAAAGAGGTTGGCACGGGCAGCAATGAGGACAAGGGCCTGGCCGTGGGCTTCAAGATAGGCAAGGCCAAGAAGAAAGGGACCTGGGAGGTCGGCTACAAGTACGCCCGCATCGAGGCAAACGCCGCCCCGGGCGCGCTGAACGACAGCGACTTCGGCCATTCCGACACCCGCGGCCACAAGGTCGGTTTCAAGTACGCCGTGCACGACAAAGTCACCTTCGGCGTGACGGGTCTATTCACCGAGCCGATTGTCGCCGATGATTCCCCGAAAACCACCCTGCAGGTGGACATAGTCTTAAAGTTCTAGCGAATCGCCGAAGGCGCCGGTTGTTGAATATATTTTCGGAAGGGAAAGCGAAAAAACGGTCGGATTAATCAAATCTTTACAAACGTTTAGTATAACCGAAGTGAGGTTGGGGAGTATCGGCTCTCTACAAATTCTTAACGGAGGTGTGACATGATTAGAAAGATGATAGCGATTATTTTCCTGTCGGTTCTCACCGGTACATATCTCGTCGGCTGCGGTGACGGTCAGGAATCCATAAAAATCGAAGGCTCCGACACGATGCTCAACCTGACGACGAAATGGGCTCAGGCGTTCAAGGAAAAGCACGGAAACATCAAGGTGCAGGTCAGCGGCGGTGGTTCCGGAAAGGGCATCAAGGCGCTGATTAACAAAAGCGTCGATTTTTCAATGGCTTCCAGAAAAATGAAAGAGAAAGAGGTAGAAGCGTGCAAGAAGGTCAATATCGAACCCGTCGAGCACATCGTGGCCTACGACGGCCTGGCGATAGTCGTTCACAAGGACAACCCGCTGGACGAAATCAGTTTCGCGACGCTCAAGAAGATATACAGCGACCGCGGCATAACGAACTGGAACCAGGTCGGCGGGCCCGACATGAAACTGGTGGTCTTCGGCCGCGACAGCAGTTCCGGAACTTTCGTGTATTTCAAGGAAAAGGTCATCGGCAAGAAAGAAACCGACCAGTATCGTGACGACATGAAGCGTACGCAGGGCAACGCGCAGATACTCGACCAAGTGAAGACGACCAGGGGCGGCATCGGCTACGTCGGGCTGGGCTATGTCGAAGGTCAGCGGGGCTCCGTGAAGGTGCTCAAGGTTCGCAAGAAGGCCTCCGACACCGCCCTTGCGCCCGAGCACAGGGATTATCCCCTCTGCCGTCCCCTCCATTTCTATACCAACGGGGAGCCGACGGGCAACATCAAGGCCTTCATCGATTTTGCCCTTAGCGAAGAAGGCCAGAAGATCGTCGAAGAGGAAGGTTTCATCCCGAAGAAAAAGCGCGAAGGATAAATCTCCCCCTACCCGGCCCTGCCCGGAATATGGCGTATCTGCTCGCTTACAGCAAACTCGAAGGACATCGATGAGTCAGACAGCAAACACGCAGGCCGCGGCCACCGTCGAGATGCGCCGCGCGCTGGCGGGACGCAAGGTGTTTACCTTTGACCAGGGGATTAAGTATTTTTTCCTCTTTAACGCTTCCATCGCCATCGTTGCGGTTATGGCGATAATCGCGTTCCTCCTGGAGCAGGGTCTCCCCTTTTTCCGGGAGGAATCGGCCGCTTCTCTGCTGGGTCGGCGCTGGGTCCCCTATCTGGACACGGGCGCCCTCTACGGGATAATTCCGCTCGCCGCTGCGACGGCATGGGCGGTCGTGCTGTCCATGCTCGCGGCGTTGCCGATGGGGGTGTGCGCCGCTCTGTACATATCCGAAATAGCCGGGCCCAAAGAAAGGACCTTTCTGAAAAACTTCATCGAAATCCTTGCTTCATTCCCTTCCGTGGTCCTTGGCTTCTTTGCCCTCGCGGTGATAGCGCCGCTGGTGAAGCGGATATTTGATTTGCCCTCGGGGATGACGCTCCTTACGGCTTCAATAGTATTATCGGTGATGGCTCTCCCGACGGTCATATCCGTAAGCGAGGACGCGATACGAAACGTGCCCATGTCTTACAGGCGGGCTTCGCTGGCCTTGGGCGCAAGCAGGCTTGCAACGCTCTGGCGGGTAGTGCTGCCCGCGGCAAAAAGCGGCGTAATCGCGGCCTTGATGCTCGGCACGGGCCGTGTCGTCGGGGAGACCATGGCGGTGTTGATGGTCACCGGCGGCTCTCCGGTAATACCTGCTTCTCCCCTCTCGGCCGGCCGCCCCATGACGGCGACAATAGCAAGCGAAATGGGCGAAGTGGTCTATGGCAGCACGCATTACAGCGCACTGTTTCTCATAGGGTCCATACTGCTCTTTATAACCCTGGGGATAAACCTGGTAATCATCAGGATGACTGCGGGCAGGGAATAGTCTTTCCCTCCATTCTATAGGCTCGTGATCGTGCTTGTATGAAACAGGCAGGCAACACCAAAAAGAGGCAGAGACGCGAGAAGATGTGCTTCTGGGGGGTGCGCATCATCTCATACCTGGTGGTATTGTTCGTGGCCGCCGTGCTGCTCGATATCATTATCAAGGGCGCGCCACGCATAAACTGGGCGTTCCTGACGGAAGCGCCGGGGCCGAACCACACAACCGGCGGCGTATTTCCCGCTATTGTCGGCACCTTTTGCCTGATTGTCGGCTCGATGGCCATTGCCCTGCCCGTCGGCGTCTTTACCGCGATCTATCTGAGCGAGTATGCACGAAACACCTGGTTCACAAAACTTATCAGGTTGTGTATTACCAATCTCGCCGGGCTGCCGTCGATTGTATTCGGCCTCTTCGGCCTGGGCGTGTTCGTCATACTGCTTCAGTTCGGCAAATCACTTCTTGCAGGGTGGCTGACCCTCTGCTTTATGATACTGCCCGTCATCATAACGACCGGCGAGCAGGCGCTGCGCTCCGTGCCGAAGGGCTTCAGGGAAGGAAGCCTCGCCGTCGGCGCGACCAAATGGCAAATGATTCGCACAAACGTGTTGCCCTACTCGCTGCCGGGCATTCTCACCGGCTCTATCCTGAGCGTCGCCAGGGTTGCCGGAGAAACCGCCCCCATCCTGTTCACCGTAGCGGCATTCTACACCGGACTGCCGAAAACAATCTTCAGCCAGGTTGAAGCCCTGCCATATTATCTCTACACCGTATCCGTCAACGTGCCCAACATTCAGGAAGCGCGTCCTACCGCATACGGCGCCGCCCTTGTTCTGATAACGCTGGTCTTCGGCCTCAACATGATAGCGATGACATTAAGAGCAAAACTGAGAAAAAAACATCAATGGTAGAAATAAACACAAAAAACGCACTGACCCGCAAAGCCGGCGAAAAACCGCCCGAAGTCCTCAACGTCAAAATATCCGTGCAAAACCTCAACTTCTTTTACGGGGATAAGCAGGCCCTCTTCGACGTCACGATGGACATCCCCGAACGCCGCGTGACGGCGCTCA
>Ga0164318_10004167_pt1 | contig 13833 bp, 21 predicted proteins | sample GuaBasSedimGuay9_FD_113734 | JGI IMG/M metagenome (GOLD analysis project Ga0164318, IMG submission 113734) | Subseafloor sediment microbial communities from Guaymas Basin, Gulf of California, Mexico - Guay9, Core 4571-4, 0-3 cm | ecosystem: Environmental > Aquatic > Marine > Hydrothermal vents...
TAGCATTCCTAGGTTCGAATCCTAGTACCCCATCCACAAGTCGCGGAATAGAGCAGCACGGTAGCTCGACGGGCTCATAACCCGTAGGTCGCAAGTTCAAATCTTGCTTCCGCAACCAATCAAAACTTAAAAAAATATCATATAAAACCTAATCAAAAGCAACTTTAACAAATCAATAGAATTTTACTCTTTATTTTGTAAGGGTAGGTCTAGGGGTAGGTCTAGCTTTTATTAAGTGCTATATTGTGGATATCTGCTCTAATATCTTGTAACTGTTTAAAAACTTCTTTGATATCTTCTCTATACTCTTTTTTATCATCTTGTAAATGTTTAATATCATTCTTAGCTATTGACATATCTTTATTTTGTTTGAATGCATATACTATCAATGGTATGATAACAAATGTAAAAATGAAAGTTAATAGTTCCAAAGTCATTAAGGATTCAATCTTGCTATATGTTCATCTAGTGTATAATTAACTAAATCTAAGCCTTGATAAACTTCATAATCATCAATAACTGAATTACTAAAAAAATCAATCATACTAATATCAAAACCACTTTTTATAGAAAGGTCACGATTGAAAATATCCGTATTACTATCAATATAAAGTCTTAAAATCAATGAAGCCATTTTATTATATTCACAATATTGAACAACATAATCAAGAACTAATCTATCATCCAAATACAGTTTATGTTTTTTAAATAAATCATCAATAAAAGGAAATTTACCATCTTCTTTAATAAAATATTTTTCTTCTAATAAATCAGCTTCAAAGTGAATCATAGGACTATATGCATATTCTGGTGGGTTATCTTTATCATATAAATATTGGTCACCATTATTATTTTTACATACACCTATATAATCAAAAAGACAAGAAAACAAAACATTTTCACAATCCCCATCCGTAAAAGGAGTTATTCTTTTATAATTATTCTTTTTAAGTAAAACTAAACCTTTATCATTTTTAGTATAACTGAAAAGATTAGAGCCATTACAATGTCTTCCAAGATAATAGTTCATTGTATAAAAATCATAATCTAAAAAAACAGTATCATCACCAGCAACTGTAAAAGAATCATCAGTAACACTAGTTTGTAATTCAGGAAAATCAATATAATCAACTATATATTTAAAAAATGAAAATGAATCTACACCACCACCAACACCACCAACACTATCTTGACCATTAGCACCATCTTGACCATTTATTCCATCTTGACCATTAGCACCATCTTGACCATTTATTCCATCTTGACCATTAGCACCATCTTGACCATTTATTCCATCTTGACCATTAGCACCTTTAAAACTTTCTAAATCTTCAAAAGTTATACTAATTTCACTTAACTTAGCAACAATCTCATCTAACTTACTATTACTATTATTTTCTAATTGCTCCAAAGTTAAAGAAGTTGAAGAAGTTAAATTATTAATTGTTGTTTGAATCTCTAAAAGTAAAGATTGTGATAATTCTGTATTCTCATCAATATTAGATTGTTTTATTTCAAGATGAAGTCTAAAAATTTCAGCTAGTTCAGTATCAATAGATTTAAGTTCATTAATACTTTCAATAGTGGCTAAATCTAAAGTATCTATTTTACCTTGCCATTTTTTAACCATTTCAGATAAAGCACTATTTAGATTATTTACTATTTCCATTTGATATCCTTATTTTTTTCATGGTAAAGAATTGTTAAGTAATACATTTAAATTAAACTCAATTCTTTACTATAAAAAAAAGAAGTCCGATTAAAGACTTCCTTTTAAAGTTACTGATTATTATTCAGCAGCAGCAGCAGGAGCATAAGTCCCACCTAAATCAGCATCAACTTTTCTAGGTTTGTTTGTTGTTTCACCTAAAAGCATAGTTGCATTAATCAATGATGTTTCAATATCAGATTTAGAAGCAGAAGCTTTAAAAATCAATTGTCTTTTATCAAATGATGAGATATACTTTGTTAAGTAATCACCAGCAGTATTTTTGTATCCCAATTTAATGTTAGAAACTCTTTTACAAGTACTTCCATCAACTAAAGCGTCAGAATCTCCAACTGTTGAGATTGTTTCTTTAATAGAAATTTCACCCTCCATTAATGCTACTAACTTATCTAAATCATCTTTTTCACCGATAAAAGCAAAACTTCTTGATTGGTTTTGTCCATCTAAATTCAGTTTTTGACTTACTGTATATTTTTTTTGTGCCATGTTCTTTCCTTTTTTTTTGTTTTTTTTGGTTATAAATAAATTTAAAACCTTGATTAAAACCTTAGTAGATAATGACAATTAAAACAATAGGGAAAAATGATTTTTTTTTGATAGTGTTTATCGCACTTGTAGGGGATAAAATTCCACCTACTAAGAAAACGATATTTTTTTTTAATAAAAATAGCTATTTTAAGAATAAACTTTTATATCTGATGGCTTATTATTTGCTATTTGTAGATTATTATTAGCACTATCAATTATTAATAAATCATCAATATTACTTTTTAATTTTGGAATTTTAAAAGTATAATGAAATTTATCTATACCACCATCAAAAATGGTAACTTTTTTAGATGGTAAATAATTCCCTTTATCTTTTTTGATTTTATCTGTAATTCTACTAAATTTCCTAACTTCTACAACTTCGCCATTTATTAAGATATCTGCTACTTCTTTTGCTCGTTGCCAAGACTTAGCATAAAGTTCTTCTGTAAAAGTTCGCGATTCTCTTTTATATACTATCTGATATAAGTTTTTGATATTCGGACTAGAGTCCTTATCTTCAAAAAATAGTATTTCGCTAAAATCTGTTATATCTTCATTTTGGATTTTAAGTTTTTTGAATTGAGTAATAATATCATCTTTTGTAATTGTTTTTTTAATATTAAAAAGTGTATATGTATGACTATAACTTTCAGTTAGTGCCTGAACAATAACTTTATGATAAACTTCTTCAGCTACAACTTCTGGAACTGTTTTATAATTCATATTGTATTCTTTTGAAAATAATATTCTTTTCACATTTCTTACAATTGCTTCACTTGTATCTTTGAAAAATGCTTTTACATCAGTTGCATTTTTAGACTGTACAACAACACTATCAGAGCGACCTAAACTTAAAGTAATATGATAACGGCTCATACATTCATTCCTTTATTTGACATAACCTTACTTAAAGCACTAGCTAGATTGACTATGTTTCCATCAACTGTTTTATGAACTTCAGTATATTTGTTTAACTCTTGATACAAATTAGACCAAGAGCCTTGACCTGTACTTGCTAAAGTGTGACCAGTAGCATTTTGATATATTTGTCTATGTTCACTAGTATTTTTCCATTCACCCCTTTTTGATAAATCCATAAAAATAGCATAATCTTTATTTTGTTTCTTAGCTTTTCGTTCTGATGTGGCACTTGTAAAATCTGATAAAGTTTTATCTACACTTTGTGACTGTTGTTGATAATGAAAAGAGTGTTTATCAAAGTTTTCAACTTCTTTTTGTGCCATTTGTGATATTTGTATTCTATCTGATGTTCTATCAGCTCCTAAAACCACCCCAGTTATAGCCATTAAAGGCTTACCAAATAAACCCATGCCCTTAATTCTATTTTGTATAATAGATTTTAATTTACCAATTCCAATATAACCCCATAAAAAAAGCATTATTTTTCCACCACGAACTAAAACACCTGATGTGACTTTTTGCATTGCATAGATTGTAAAACCCATACTTAAAGTCATAAAAAACGATTGCATTCCATCATTAAAAGCAGTTTGTTCAATATTATCACCATCATTACTTTTAAACATATCCATCATTGGTTGAACTATGAATCTCATTCTTTGATACAAAATATCACTTACCATATCTTCAATCCCATTCTCAAAAGCACTTGCTCCAAGATTATTTAATCTATCAGACATTTTTAATTTCCCTTTCTATATCTTCTTTTAATTCTTTGAATATTGCTTCAAAAGGATTCCCAAACTCTAAAACATCATCAATGGTATCACTGATAATATCGCCGACACTTTCAAAACTAATACCGTTCATTGCTCCAGTCTCAACACCCTTTTCACTATCTTTTATAGCTTTATCAACTATAGGTACAACATTATGACCTTGTGAGTTTTTTAGTTGTTTTAAATTGTCAGGCTCTCCCATTAATCCCGATATTTCAAAATTACCTTTTGCTATTTCTATATTATTAACTTCATTTTCTAAATGACTTGAAATAATACTGTTTTTTAATTGTGATTCTAAAAGTTTATTTTGAATTTGTGTAGCTTCAAGTTGTTTCATAGCTATACTATTTGATTCATTCATAATTAATACTTTACTTGAATTAATATCATTTTGAGTATCTAATCTTTGAAGCATATTGAGATTACTATCTTTAATAGTTCCAACCATTCCTACACTATCAAATTTATTAATTAATTCAATAGGTGATAAAGATTTAGGATTAATATTTTTAACTTGTTCATCCCATTCAGAAGAAGTATAATCTTTATTTTTCTCATTGTTTTTATTCTGTAGCTTTATAACTTCAGCAAATTTATCAACAACACTATTTATTGCAGAATCACCCCGTACATTTTCATTGCCTAATACAGATTCAGCAAGTGGATTTAACTCTTCATCTTTTGGTACATAATTTTTCCCATGGTTAACTATACGCATTCTATATACACCATCACTTCCCATACTACCCATTATCATCCCCCCAATTATTATCTGAATCCCAATTATTAGGGTTAACTTCAACTTCTGGTAAAGAACCACCTTTAATGATTGTCAAATAATCTACTAATTTATCCTTACCGACTAACTCTAAAGCTAATACAGTTAATAAATTACTTATATTTTGTAAATTCTCTTCACAACTTGTAACTTCAGCCATTTTTATTCTCCTTTTATTTTTAATGCTTTTTTACAAAAACATGTTTTATCTTTATCTATATAATCATCTGTATAATTAAGTTTAGCAAATACAAGAGCTTCTATATCTTCTTTTGTTTTATATGTTAATAAACTACATTCTTTACCATAGGTATGTGATTCTTCATCTTTTTGAAATGTTTTACTATGTTTTTTTGTTGATAATATATATATTGAAGTATTATTAATATAAAGTTTTAAAAAATAAGTATAATTATGAGTTTGTGAATCATCATCATTTTTTTTAGTTGATATTTCAAAAGTTTGAAAATATTTTATAATTACTTCTTCTTTTTTAACAAAATCAACATAATAATAAAAACCATTGTCATGATAAATCGGATTATTGTTATCAGTATGATAATAATTATCGCTAACACTCTCAACTAATAACATATCTTTTCTAATATCCAAAGTATCAAGAGAATCATAATCTCTTAACTTAAATTTATAATAACTATTATCATATTCATCTGGATAAGAAAAAGAATCAAAATACATAATCATCTTAAATATATTTTCTAAAAATTCAAAAAAATTTTTATTACATGTTGATATTGGATTAAAGCCATAAGGTATATGCATATGCCTTTTACTTCTAAATTTTGACAATCTAAAATATAAGTATCTATCATCAAAATGAAGATAACCTTTCATTCTACGCCAAACACAATCATTATCATGACAACCCAGTTCAAATCTATGAAATTCAGAAAAATTTTTATATTTGCCAAAAGCATGATATATCTGAACTGGTGAATATTCAAAATTAGAAAAATCTATTTTTAAATGTTTTATAAACATTTGATATTATTTCTTACACTCTAAATAAGCTTTAACAATACAAATTAATTTATCATCTACATTATTATCAGTTGACTTAGATAAAGATTCTAAAATATCAATAGTTGAACTATTAGAAATTGATTCATTATCAGATTTTACAATAGCATTAATACCTTTTATTACCATACCCGCAACTGGATTAACTGTAGTAACTAAATTACCAATCATATCAAAATCAATAGAATCTAAAAAACTATTAGAATCATTATCTTTTTTATTGAACTTTGATTCATTCCATCTTGTCCGCTCTTTTCTTAAATCAATATGAATAAATGTATCATAATAACCAATACCTAAACTATTAGGATATTTATTATCTAAGTATTTATATACATCATCTGTACTAAAACCCTTGATACTTATATCTACTGCATTACCCCATAAATGCTTAGAACTTGTAACCCCACCAACTGAAGCATTATGAGATTCACAACGACAAGCACTGTTAACAGTACATGGACTATTAAACTTTTCTCTCAAATCATCTAGTATCACTACTAACTCTGATTTAATATTATTTAAACCACACCCACATTTACAATCAAACTCTTTTTCTTTAAAATATTTACTATTTAACATTTTTGTAATTCCTTTATTTTTAAATTATTCTCTAAATATGATTTAGCAGTTTTATAATCAACTTTAGCAACTTTAGATATTGAATTAGCATTAACTCTTTTATTTTGACTTGATAAAATAGCCATAGCATTAATAATTAAAGCACCCTTATTTGATATATTTACTAACATATTTACAATCCTAAGTATTCTTTTAAATCTTGTGAATCTTCATTTTCATCATATATGTTATATATAAGAGTTCCACGATTTAACACTTCTTCAAAAAATTTATCTTTTTCTTTTTTATCTTCTATTAGTGACAATGTATCTTTTAGATTTTTATTTAATTCTCTTTGATAATCTTTAAATCCATCTACAATGACACCATTTTGAAAATATTGTTTTCTCATATCTTGAACATAGTCCACGGCTTTTAATTTCGCAGATTGTAAGATAGAGAAGCCTTTTTTATTTAACTCTTCTTCATTAGCAGTAGTTATAACAGTTGCCAACTCTTCTTTATTAAAGTTTCCACGATTTAACTTAACAAATGTTGATACAAGACCTTTAAAAGCATTTACAACATATTGAACTTCAGGCTTTTTAATTTCCTTGTGCTTTTCTATGTTTTGCGAACTATAATCGTTATAAGTGCTTATTTGTAGCCATAATTGAGATATACCCGCCCTTTGATACCTTTTTTTAATTGTTTCTTTTTGTAGGGGTATTACAACACCTTTATATAATGTTGTTTGAGTATATATATCTATACATTGTTGAGCAGTTATATCAAAATGTACAAATCTACTACATGCATAAGCCCATAAATCAGGGATAGAATTTAAAACAACTTCAAAACCATCTAATAAACCATCTTTACCAATTAATGTTTTTAAATGCTTTCTTCTAAATTGATATTCTATTCTCCATACTGGCAAATTGGGATTATATAAACCATTAACTTCCCACCTTGTATGTTTAACATAACTTGCTTTAGGTACTTTTTGAATCTGATAAGTTTTATCATATATTCTAAGCATAAAATCACCTTTACCAAATGACATAGTAGAAAATCTTGTGCCATTTCCAAAAATTGAAGTTTCAGGATTTGATATAGTTGTTTTTTGTCTATTACGACAAGTTATCCTATCTACATCAAGTTTATTAAAATTATAACCTTGTATATCAGTAGCTAAATGAATTTCACTAACTTTTATTAAGTAATCAGGCAAAATAGAGTTTATTATCTGTTGTACTTCTTTGATACATTGGATATAACCATATCTTGATAAATATTCACTTCTAAACTCTAATTTAATTACTGGATTATTTGATTTATCAGTAATCTTTTTAAATGCTATTGTCATATCTTGATTTTGTACAAGTACAGAAAAACTTTTAACAGTTCTAGCCATTACATGAAAAGAAACATTTTTAATCTTAGTTTTTACATATCTATCATCATTTGAATCACTACTAACAAGCATAGCCTCTTTTTTTGATTCTATCAATGTATCTATCTTATTATTATAATGTTCTATTTCATTTGGATTTAAATCATTATTAGGGTAAAAGTGGAATTTTAAAGTATCAACCATTTGATTTATAATAGTTACTTCATTATTTATTGTACCACCATATAATGCCTTATCTATGTTAGTGTTATTTAAACTAGCTATTTCATTGTTATTCATTTTTCTTTTTTGTCCTTGCTTAATCTTGATATTGGTTAAATGTTTATTTTGTCCCTAAAATACCCCCTTGTTAAACCAGTGGGGGGAAAGGGATTTTTAATCCCCTTTTTTAATTAGAATAACCGCTCATACTTGCTAAATACTGGTTGAATCTCTAATTTACCAAATACATTAACTGGAGCTAAACGACCAGTACATAAGTATCTAACACCTTCTTGTAATTCTATTGATTGTGGATGTGTTAATTCTGTTCTAACTGCTCCACCATCAAAAGTAAATGAAGCATAATACTTGTCATTGTATTTTTGCACTATACCATCTGCATCAACTTTAGTTTGATTAGTCTTTTTATCTATAATATCTTTTCCAATAATAGTTTCTAAACTTGCAAAAGTTGCACCCAATACAATCTTGTTAGCATTGTTATTTGCCATCATTCGTTGCATGTCAGCTTGTGTAATAGGCTTATCAAAATTTTCTAAGCTACTTTGTGACTTACTCTCTTCTATTGTTTTAATCTCTTCTTTTTTCTTTGTCATGTGACTTCCTTATTTTTTTTATTTATTGAGGTTTTTAAACTCAAATATAAAACTTGTTATTTGACAAATCTTATATTAAAATTTATAATCGCAAATAATCTGTTTATTCACATAATCCGTATTGATTCATACAACCCAAATCCAAACCTAAAGAATTAATTTTATATTTTTCTACTAGAGCCAAGATATGTATTCCTTTAGTTCCTTTATAAAAAAAAGTAGCATTTTTATTTGGATAGTTTTCGTTTATCTTATTTTCTAAATTATGTACTTTTTTAATTGCTGTATCATCTAACAAACCAATTTCAGTTTTATTAGCATTTATACATGGATAACAACCAACACGAGAAAGACCTTTTTTATATAATGGATTAAGTTCAACATTATTAGATTTAACATAGTCATAAACTTGTTGAGTAGTCCAATATACTATTGGCTGATAAACTGTAATAGTGTTTTCTTTTGAATAATAGTTTTTAACTGCTTTTGATTTATTAGTATTTTTTAAATTATTCCATTGGTTAAATTGTGGAGTTTTTATAAAATTAGTTTTCCATAATTGCTCTGGCTTTCTTTTTTCGCTTTCATCTTGTCTAACACCTACAACAGATATAACTTTAAAGCCTTGATTCTTTAATTTTTCGTAATATTCTAGTATTGGTATTATTTTCAATTCAATAGTACAAAACTTTTTTAATCTAGTTGGAAATAAACCTTTTTTTATACATAAATCTTCCATGCCTTTATATTTTGTACTTTTTAATCTTACTATCTCAATATCTAATAATAGTTCCAAATATTCCAAATATTTATATGTTTCTTCATGCTCCCAATTTGTATCAGCAAATATAAACCTTAGTTTATCTTTTGGATATTTATTTATACAATACATTAAACATGCGGTACTATCTTTTCCACCTGATAGAGATACTATATATATAGTTTTCAACTTAGTTATCCTTTCATTTTTTTTTATTTTCTAGCCTAATCTCAATACGGGTCATAGCCCCGTATCTGGATTAGTTGTTGCTTTTATTGGGGCAGTCGCACAAGCTTATGACTAAACAAACAAGTTTCACTATAAAGCTTAGTTGAGTTTTACTCACAATCAAATATATAGGCTATATAGGAGAGTTTTGAACATTATATAAGCCGACCTTCTTTTTGATTTAACAATCAAATTTCTTTTCAAATGCTAAAGCATTTCTTTTCCAATCCTTACGGATTATCTCTTATAATAAAAGATTGATTGAACTTATAAATTCATTCAAACTCTTAATTAAATTGACAAACTAAACATCAACTTTATTAAAAGCTCCAAAATATTTAAAACATTTAAAACATTTAAATCATTTTTTACCCTTTATATATTTCTTATGTTTTATTTTCTTTTTATTTTCTTTTTTTGTAATTGCCTTTAAAATATTTTCAACAACTCTTTTATTAATATTAAGTTTTCTATTAATTGTTTTTAGTTCAAAACTATTTTTTTCACTCAATAACTTATACATTAGAGTATTTATATATTTCTTTTCAATTTTTAATAATTTATTTAATATTTTAATATTCATTTTTTAAACAAACTTATTACTTTAATAGTTGCTGTTTTACTATCATAAACATATTTAGTATAATTACCCATAACTAATCTAAATCACTAAATAAACTAGCAGTATGAAACTTATCAAGGCTTTTTAAATACTCTTTTACAATCTCTTTATCTACTTTGCTATCTTTATGTAAATTAGTTAAATTAACTGATTGTTTTTTAGATGATATTTTTGTTTTTAAATTGTTTTGTCTAATCTTAATATGAGATTCTTTGATTTTATTTAGTAATACTTCGCGACTTGTCTTATAATCTGTAAATAAATATACTTCTACAGCTCCCTTAAAATAATCTTCAAAGTGAATAGTTTTAATTGTTTCATATTGACTATCAAAATCTTTTAAATTATCCATCTTATAAACTGAACGATTTACATCATTCATGGCGATATTGACATTATAAGTTCTAAAATACACATTAAACTCATTTATTAACTTACTGGCAGTTAATACACTTATTGCAGTTAATCCTTTAAACTCTTGGAATGCAAAAGGAAAGCCACATACTTTTGGATTATGACTCATTATCAATATCCTTTATATTGCTAGTGATGAAATCAATATAATCACCGCAAACTCTCTTACTTGTATTTTTATCCTTAGTAACATACATTTGAGTAACCTCAATACCTGAATGACCTAAAGTATGTGACACCTCTTCAATAGTCTTATTAAGTTCATTAATTGCATAAGTTCCAAACAAATGTCTAAAATCGTGAAATCTAAAGTCTTCTACTGGAATATTGCTATTTATCTTTAATCTTTTAAAACTCTTTGATATTGATGAATATTTAGTTTTAGTATTTTGATTAATAAAAACATAATCATCTTTTGAAAATTGGTCATTATCTAAAGCAAATTTATATCTATCTTTAAACATTTTTAATAAGATATCATTCATTGAAAATTCTAAATGCTTTTTAGATTTATTCTTTTGTGCAGGTAAAGTATAAAAACCATCTTCAAGATTTACTTGATACCATTGAAGAGTTAAACACTCTGATAGTCTTCTAGCATGAAAGCCAAAAAGCATAATATCCCTGATAACTTTATTTTCAAAAAGTAAAATATTTTTAAATAATTCAGATGCCTGAAGCTTATTGATTTTTAAATATTGTTTATTATCAAATTTTGGAATCTCAATTAATGTAGCGGGGTTATTATCTGTATATTGTTGTTTAATAGCAAAATTAAAAACAACCTGAATAACTGCTTTTATATTCTTAGCAGTCTTAGGCTTCAATCCTTTATCTAGTGCCTTATTAATTACTTTTTGACAATCTGTATATTTAATTGATTCAATATTTAAATAAGATAATATATGTAAATGATTGGAATTAATAGAAAGCTTAGTTTTTATCTCTTTAGGACTTTGTAACCTCTTAGAGATAGTTATATATTCATTAAATACATCATTGAAAGTAAAATTTTCTAATTGATTTATTATCTCTAATCTAAAATTTTTTAAATCTTTTTTAGCTTTGATAAGTTTAACTGTTCCAAATGTTCTTTTGTATCGTTGTTTATCTTTATATATCATACCAATATAATTTTTTAAACCTTTAGAAGTAATCGTATAGTATAAATTAGCGATATTTGTTTTTATATGTTTTGACATGCTACAACTCTTTTAACTGATTTTCAAACTCAACTAATAAACTTCTTATTTGATTTGATTCATTTAATAATTGTTGTTTCTCTTCATCATCTATATTATTATCAGATATTGCAGTTTTAAAACGATTGATAAGAGAGCCATTGTCCCCAGAGATTGAAAGTAATAAATCTTTTAATGTTTCATTAGTACAAGATTCATTTGCCGATATACTACAAGTATAGTCATATCTTGAACATAGAAAATCTAATATAATTTTATTATGAGCTCCAAGATTATCCATAAGCTTTAAAAGTTCATCTACTTTTATATATTTTTCATTATGCAGTTGAAACATATTAGTAAATTGCGAACTATTTTTAAAACCTAATTTATTTGAAAAGTGTTTTGATGATGTTACATTAAATTCATTACTAAATTCAAATAATGCTAGATTAATAGCTTTTAGTAAATCTTCATTTTTGATTAAACTCATTATTTTTGTAACTTTTCTATTTTTAATTGAACTTCATGTTGTTTATCATTTAAATTATTTATTTTATCTTGAAAAGAATAATATTTATTTTCTGATGCTCTATCTGTTTTAGATTCAAGTGAAAACATTTCATTTTCTATATCTTCAATTTGCTTAGATAATTTATGAAATTTTTCTTCTAATTTTTGTATTTTTGTATTTAGTCCCATTATTAAATCCCTTTATGGTAAAATAATAAGGCAAATTTTAATAATAAAATTAAAACTACCTTATGAGAGGTGAGCAGAAACAAAACAATAGTTTAAAACGATTAAGAAAAAACTTGTTTTGTTTAAATTGTAAGAGTATTGTATCCTAAAAAGGATACATTGTCAATGAAAAAGAATACATATATTATAAAAAGGGTTCATTTGGGACTAAAAAGAGATATTAAAAGTGATATAACTATGCTTAAAAGGATATATGGTGTCTTTAATTATAAAGAATTAGCACTAAAACTAGATATATCAGAAAGTGCAGTAAAAGGTTGGATAAAAAGAAAATCTATACCTACTAAATATCTTAATATAATTGAAAATAACAGAACAAATGCAATTAATACTTTTTACAATGAAATATCAAAAGAGAATCAAAAAGCAACTATGGTTAATGGTTCAGAAAAAATAAATATAAACAATACAATATATGAAATATGTATTGAATTAAATAAATTAAGTGATAAACAAAAAGAGTATTTTTATTATCTTATAAAAGCAGAAGCTTTAAAAGAAAGTCTATAGATGCCAATAATTGAAGACATACCAATAATCGCAATATTTTTTTATATATTTATATGCTTTTATTTAATATATTTAATAATAACAGATAAGAAACATTATGTAATTACTAAGATTTTTTTAATTTCTGTTGCTTTTGCAAAACCTATATTATTATCAGTATATGTATTATATAGATTATTTAGAAAATTGAACGAAAAAGAAATAGTTCCAAAAGATGAATATATTAAACTAAAAATAAATACAGAAAATATAAATATCAATTCATTTCAAGAGAATGCAAAAAAATATAAAGAAGAGATAAAACCATTAAAGAAAAATATAAATATTAGTTCATTTCAAGAGAATGCAGAAAAATATAAAGAAGAAGTAAAACCACAAAAAGAAGACATAAAAGAAAATAAATATTATAAACACTTAGAAAAGAATTTAAACAAATCTTTAAATAAATAGTATCTTTTTACTATTATTAAAATAAACTTAATTTTAAGCCCCTACAAGACAAAAACCCCAACAGTTAAGCCATTTATAGCATATTTTTCAAAGGTAGGTTTTAGGGTCGCTTTAGGGTCGTTTAAGGGTAGGTTTGATAATATTCTGTAACAGATAAACAACAGACACAGACGCGGAAAGTATTAACGGAAAAATACTGATGGGGTCTCATAACCCGTAGGTCGCAAGTTCAAATCTTGCTTCCGCAACCAATCAAAACCCCTTATAAATACTAGCTTTACAAGACATTCAAATTAGCTTATTTTTCTAAAAAAATGTGAAAGTGTCA
>Ga0164318_10004168_pt1 | contig 13831 bp, 14 predicted proteins | sample GuaBasSedimGuay9_FD_113734 | JGI IMG/M metagenome (GOLD analysis project Ga0164318, IMG submission 113734) | Subseafloor sediment microbial communities from Guaymas Basin, Gulf of California, Mexico - Guay9, Core 4571-4, 0-3 cm | ecosystem: Environmental > Aquatic > Marine > Hydrothermal vents...
AGAAACTCCTTTAATCTCGCATAAGATAATGGTGAAGTATGATATTAATGGAAGGATTAAAGAGATTAATGAAGGCGACTATACAATAAATGAACCTTATGGATATATCGAGTTGAGTAATGGAAAAGAAATTCCTTTAATGATGTTACAAGAATGGCCAGTACGTACTCCCAGACCTTATGTTAAAAGACTTTCAAGCGAGGTTCCATTACTTACCGGAATAAGAGTTATTGATACATTCTTCCCAATAGCTAAAGGCGGTGCAGGATGTATTCCCGGTGGATTCGGAACCGGAAAGACTATAACTTTGCATAAAATTTCGATGTATAGTAATTCTGAAATTGTAATCTATATAGGGTGTGGTGAGAGGGGTAATGAGATAGCAGAAATGTTAAAAGAGTTTCCTAAATTAACAGATCCAAAGACAGGGAGACCTATTATTGAAAGAAGTATTGTTATAGCAAATACCTCAAATATGCCTGTTTCAGCACGTGAAGCAAGTATCTATATGGGAGTTACATTGGCTGAATATTATAGGGATATGGGTTATAATGTGACTTTGATAGCCGATTCTACGTCTAGGTGGGCTGAGGCATTAAGAGAAATTTCTGGAAGACTTGGTGAAATACCAGTAGAAAGAGGTTATCCAGCCTATCTTCCAGATAAATTAGCTGAATTCTATGAGCGAGCAGGTAGAGTTCAACCTCTTGGAAAACCAGTCAGAGAAGGTTCTGTAACAATTATAGGTGCTGTATCACCACCAGGCGGGGATTTCAATGAACCTGTAACTATACATACTTTAAGGTTTGTAGGTACTATGTGGGCATTAGATCCAGAACTTGCGTACAGGAGACATTTTCCAGCGATCAATTGGCTTAGAAGTTTTAGTCAGTATGCTGAAATAGTCGAGTCTTGGTGGAGTAAAAATATCGCTAAAGATTTTGGGGAATATAGAAGGAAGGCTTTAAGGTTGCTTACTGTTTCGTCAGAAATAGAAGCTATTGCATCGGTTGTTGGTGAAGGAGCTCTACCAGATGATCAACGCTTGTTTTTATTGATTTCAGATATTTTGAAAGAAGGATTTTTAAGACAAACAGCATTAGAAGGAGAAGATATCTTCTGTATTCCTGAGAAACAGTATCTTTTGTTAAAGATGATAATGGATTTCTTTGACAAAGTTTATGTTTTGATCCAGAAGAAGGTACCGATTGAGGAAATAACGAAGTTACCTGAGATTTCTGAGATGAAAAGGGTGAAGGAGGATGAGAGAGGTATTAAAGCAGTTAAAGAATTGTATAATAAGATAATGACTCGTCTAGAGGAAATTTCTAGAAAATATAATATTCAGTACTTATTTTAGGTGGGTGTAACATATGGAAGAGTCTCTTTATAGAATTTTGTCTGGATCGGTTTATGGTAAAGTATATAGAGGTGTAAAAGAAATAAGAGGGTCTTTAATGGTTGTCGAAAATGTAGGAGATGCAGGATATAACGAAGTTGTGAGAATAATCGATACAGATGGTGTAGAAAGAATTGGACGAGTTCTTGAAACTTCTAGTGACTTAGCAATCATACAGATATTAGGTGATGAAGAAGGTCTTCAAACAGATGTTTTAGTTAATTTGACTGGAAAGGTTTTTGAAATACCTTTATCAGATGAAATAACTGGTAGAATATTTAATGGAAGATTTGAACCGATCGATAACCTTCCTCCAATAATTTCAGGAGAAAAAAGGGATATTTCTGGGTTTCCAATGAATCCCATAGCTAGAGAATATCCCACTGAGTTTATTCAGACAGGTATATCAGCTATTGATGGCATGTTAAGCTTGGTTAGGGGACAGAAGCTACCTATATTCAGTGTTTCTGGTTTACCACACAATACTTTAGCTGCTCAAATTGTCAGACAAGCTACTGTTAAAAAGGGAGAGGATTTTGCTATTGTTTTTGGCGGTATTGGACTTAGAAGTACTGAGGCGGAATATTTTATGAGAGAATTTCGAGATTCTGGAGCTATCGAACGTCTTGTTGCCATTTTTAATCTTGCAGAGGATCCTCCAATAGAAAGATTACTTACTCCAAGAATAGCGTTGACAGTTGCTGAATATCTTGCATTTGATTTAGAATATCATGTTTTAGTTATTGTAACAGATATGACTAACTACTGTGAAGCTTTGCGGGAGATAAGTGTTGCTAGGGGAGAGATCCCTGGAAGAATGGGATATCCAGGATACATGTATTCTGATCTTGCAACGATTTATGAACGTGCTGGAATAATTAAAAATAGAAAAGGTAGTATAACCCTTATGCCTATGCTAACAATGCCTGGTGGAGACTTGAGGCATCCTATACCCGATCTAACAGGGTATATAACTGAAGGTCAAATATTTCTTAGCCAAGAATTATATTCTCGAGGTATCTATCCACCAATAAATATTTTACCGAGTCTTAGTAGGCTGATGAAATCAGGAATTGGTTTGGGAAAAACACGTGAAGATCATAGGCCATTAGCTGATCAACTTTATGATGCGTATTCTAGAGGGACAAAGGCTAGAGATTTAGCCAGAATAATAGGAGAAGTAGGATTAAGTTCTATTATGAAAAGATATCTTAAATTTGCAAATGAGTTTGAAGAAAAATTTATCAATCAAGGAATATATGAGAATAGATCCATTGAAGAAACGTTAGATATCGGATGGGAAGTTTTATCAATATTACCTGAGGAAGAACTTGTTAGAATACCAAAAAGGATAATTGAGAAATATCATCCTAAAAGGGAAAAGTGAAATGAGTTTATCAGAAATACGTTTTCTCCCTATATCAAGAGGAACTTTAATTCTTTTGAGACAGAAAGCTGAGATGATAGAGCGTGGTAAGAGTGTTTTAGAAATGAGAAGAGAACAATTAGTAAAAGAAATTTTCTTAATTTCTAGAAAACTTAAAGAGAGAGCTAGTATAGAACATGAATACATAAGAGCTTTGGAAGACATTTCTAGGTTAAGATTGTTGGTAGGTGAAGTACATTTTCACTCTATGGTTAGTTTAATAGTACCTCCTAAGATTGAAATTTTACCCACTAGCATACAAGGAGTAACTGTTCCTCAAGCACGTATTTTAGAGGAGCCAGATCTAAGCAAAATATATGACCCTGAGTTTATAAGAGTTTTTAAAAGATTATGGAATGCTGTAAGGGCTTTAATAGAGATAGCAAATCTTGAGGTTGCTGTGGAGAGACTTAGTGAACATTTAGCATATGTTAATAGAATTGTCAATAGTTTAGAAAGATCAATTATACCTATGTATAAAAAATATATATCTTATGTTGAGGAAAGAATTGAAGAAGAAATGATTGAGGAGTTTGTAAAACTTAAAGGTTTGAATGAGGTAAATAAGTAGACATGAAAACATATCTAGTTACTAGGACGCATGGTTTGATTTTGAGTCTTATTAAGAGTGAAGAATATAATTTACTCATTAGTGGAAAAATAGATTTGAATAAATTAGGATACAATGTATCTTTTGAGAAAGATTTTGTTGAAAAGATATTTAATGCTATAGTAGGGAAGTTTGTTGATAGGATAGTTTTTCTTGAAAAAATTACACCGGATTATTCTGATTTCTTTCGAGCTTTTCTAGAAAGACTTGAGGTAGAGAATATTAAAGCTAAGTTAAGATATTTACGAGGTTTTAAAAATAAAGAAGTTTATTATCCGTATGAATATTTTATTAGCAAAAAAGATCTTATGCTGATAAATAATGAATATGAATTATTGAATTTTTTAAAAAATACGCCACTAGATATAACCTATTATATAAATAAGCTTAAAAATGAGGATGAAAAGGATTTGGTAATAAAGGAAATATTGCTAGATATTAAATACTATGAATATTATTTTTCGACTTTAAAAGAATTTAAAAAATTTTTATTTCCTATGGTTAATCTTGAAAGGATAATAACATATATTTTTTGGTGCACAATGATTGGAGAAGAAAAAATAAGTAAACTTTTATTGCTATTTAATATTAAAAATTTAAATTATGCAGAAATTTCTCATGCATTAGGTTTATCTAAAAATGATTTACAAAGGCATCTAGAAAATAAACATTATATGCGTTTATTAGAGATAGCTGAGGATAATTTTATCAAGAAACTTAAGAAAAATGTTCTTAGGAACAAAGACAACATATTCTTTGTATATTACTATATGATTGCCTCTTATTATGAGATGAAAAACTTGGAGAAAATTTTACTTGGAAGAAAAATAGGGCTTCGTCCGGAAGTTATTAGAGGAACTTTAAAATTATTCATTTAAATCTTACCGAGAATCATGATTGCTATAAGTAAGCCATATATGGCTATTCCTTCAGCTAAGCCTCCGATAATAAACATGTAAGATTTTAGCTCTGGTTTTTCAACAGCGGCAGCGAAACCAGATGAGGCCACTGAACGTAGTGCTATACCTGCGGCCATACATGATCCAGTGACGGATATTGAGGCACTTAGAGTAACTAAACCTACTCCAATAAGATCAGTTACAGCTTGTTTATCCTTATAATCTGATACATTAGTTGTACTAGCATATACCTGTACTACAATTGCCGAGAATCCTATGATAAAGTTGAAAAGAATAATAATATTAGCTAATTTTTTTGGGTCTATGTTCATTTGATGTCCCCGTCTTTCTATATACAACGTGTATTAACTCTTTAAGGCTAATAAATTTTACTTTTGGGCTATGGTTATAGCGGAAGGTGAGACAGGTATAAACTCCTGACCTCCCCCTCTAAAGAATTTAGTGGAAAATTCATAGTAAGTTAATCTAAGTGCTTGGATGCCGACGGCAAATGCTTCAATTGACAAGACTAGGATATTTGTTATAAAGTAACCTATGGGTACACTCAAAATCGATGATAATTCGATAGCTAGGATACCAAATACTTCATGTGCAATAGCAAAAGCAGCAAGCCTTATATATGATAATGAATTAGCAGGATAGGCTACTATCATTTCTAATAGCTCAATAATACCGTTGGTAATTTCTTCGCTTTCGCCTGTTTTTAGAAATTTCAAGAATGCTGAGATGAGCACTATTATTAATGTGCTTGAGATAATAATTATAAATGGTAACGCTTTAGGTGTTGTTAGAATACTTAGATTATAGCCGTTATCTATGACTAGATACGCTAAATATACACCACAAATATAGTAAATTAGTCCTATTAAACCTGTACCACCAAAAAATGCATGGTAATAATTTTTCTCATTTATATCATTTATAATATTTATAGACATAGCTATTATTAGTTGTACTACTCCGAATAGTAATGCTATTCCTATTATAGTGTAGGGATCATGTACAGGCTTCAATATTTTCCAAGGTAGAATATCAGCTAGAAAAGCCATTCCATAAAATAAACCGAAGATCATTGAAGATATACCAGCAAATAATGAGAGTACACCTAATGTTTTAGTATTTTCCTTGCTTATTCCAAAGATTTCCTTATCACTCCTATATAGAAGAAAGCCTAGAGATGAAATTATTGCACCCAGTCCTATATCACCAAACATAAGGCCGTACATTGTTAAAAATAGTAGTGTAAAAATAAGAGTAGGATCTATTTCCCAATAGTTTGGAATTCCTCTAAGCAATGTAAGAGATACAAAGTATCTTAATATACCTTTTTTATTAAGGAGTGTAGGGGCCTCCTCACCAACTACAACATCTCTTATTCTAAAATAAATAATTCTTGGGATTTTAGAGATGATAGTTTCTTTTAGATAATTTGCATATTTTTCTGGGATCCATCCATCAGCTATAAAAACTCTTCTATTGTGTAAAAGTGTCAATCCCTGTATATGGCTTTGTGCATTAAGTAAACTTTCAATAAATGGTTGCAGTGATAAAATATTTTTTCCTAAATCTACGAATTCTTCAATAATTTTTAACATATATTCTTCATCAAGATATATTTTTTCAATATTTGGTTCCTTACCAATATTTTGAAGTATATTGTAGTTTTCTTTTAAAGATTTTAGTACTTTTTCCGTATCATCTATAATATTTTTAATTATCTCAAATCTTTTATCAGAGGGTATCATTCTGGCCTCTAGCTTTTTCATCTTTAAGGTTTCTAATTCATTAAATAATTTTAGATATAGTGGATCATCAAGAGTGATTTTTCTTTTTTTGATATGATAATCAATTATTAGAAATAAAATTAATAATTTTATTTTCTCGATTTTTTCATTTAGCTCTTGGTCTATTCGTTCAATTGCTGTGGTTATGTTTTCCAAGATATAATCAGGTATCTCTATTTTATTCATCTTGTATCTCTCCATAACAGAGTTTATGTCTTGTTCGTTAATGGTTTTATGAGCTATGAGAATAGCTGATTCTGATGTATCAATATCTAGAAACTCCATTGCGGCTCCAATTTTTATTATTTCTTTTTCTATTTCATCTAAGTGATCTTTATTTCCTATGAAAATTGAAAGTTCTATATCGCCAATTTTTTTCCTAAGAAAGGAAGTTGTTGGGAATTTTGCTAGATATTTTTCAATGATTTTTTTAATTGCTTTAAGTTTTTCAATGTTTAAAACTTCTTGTTCTATATCATTACATACTGTTGGATATATTTTACAATACTCCTTTTTCATTAATTCATCTATTAATTTTTCATCTATTTCTGAGGTCTCAAAGAGTTTTCTATAAATATTAAGCATCTTTTGTTCTATTTCAAATTTTTTTAAAATATCAAGATTTTTTTCCTCAAAAATTTTCCTAGTAGTTTTTATGACAATAGCTTCTTCTAGCATTTCTTCAACAAGTAATATGTTATCATAGATATTCTTACATGCGTTTAATGCTAATTCCAATAGTTGGACTCTAGAGGCCTGTTCATACTCGAAAGAAGATATAAGAAGTGTAGCGAGTTCAGAAAGTAGATCGAATGTTCTTCTTTTTAATTCACGGATTCTCCTATCAATGCTGGAAAAAATAAAGTCACTGGACGTATACATCCATTCTGGTAATTGAACCTCTTTCAATTTATATTTACTTATAATATTTGAAATTTCGATATCTAGATCTTTACTATAAACTAATACAATTATGATTTCTTCAGATGATAGAAATATAGTTTTTACTACGACTCTATTTTTCCTTAATTCATTTATTAATATCCTTAAAAATTTCTTATCTGCATAATACCATTTAAAGACCAATTTTTTAAACTCTTTTTTGAACACTAAGGGAGACATGTTTATTTCTAAAAGTTTCTCAATGATTTCTCTATAATAATTAATTTCTTTATATTCCTCATAGATTTTCTCCATCTCTAAACGAAGAACATCATCTTTATAGGTACTTTTTGTAATAATTTTATAAGCTTCACTAATGTCTATTTTTTCAGAAGAAATACGGTTTTCGACGATTAATTGTAATAAAAGGGGTAGATGTGTTCTCGATCCATGAACAAGAGGTTTTAAATGTATTGCTCCTAAACTAATAAGACTATCCAAAAGATCATATTCATATTCCTCAGGTACAATTATCTTAAATCGTAACATTTTTTCAGGTTTAATTAGCATTATTATCTAATCCCCATATATTTAAGATAAAAATTTAACTATGTTAGATATAAAGAGTCATAGTTTTAAAAATTACTGGTGGGTTTCATTGAGCATAGTTGCTATTGGATCAGATATAGGTATTGAAACTCTCAAGATAATTGGTGCAAAAATACTAACGATAACTGATGTTAGAGATGAAGAAGAACTATCTAAAGTTTATGGTTCTGTTATAAATTCTAAAGCTGTACTTATTGAAGATAATTTATATAGAGTTTTAAAAGCCGACTTAGAAAACATTATTTCAAGTTTACCAAGTCCTCCTCTAATAATAGTTGTACCTTCATTTACTGTACATGAAACTTCTAGATTAAGAGAAATACATAATAAAGTATCTCTAGCTGTAGGTGTGAAATTAAAATGGTAGATATAGATTTTACTAGACTTTTAGTGGCAGAAAGAGAGGCAGATAAAAGAATTGAAAAAGCACATAAAAGAGCCGACGAAATTTTAAGACAGGCTCGTGAGGAGGCAAGAAAAATATTTGAGGAGAAATCAAAGATAGATGAACAGGCAATATATGAAGAAATAAGGAATGAACTCGCAAAAGAATATGAGGATTTCTCTATAAGACTAGCTAATCAATTTGAAGGATTCAGAAAATATATAGAAGAAAATAGGGAGGAAATTATTCAGAAAATAGTTATGCTTACATTAGGTGTTAATTTATGAGGGTTCAGGAGGAAAGAGAAATACTTGCTGCATTAATTAAAGAGATAGAAAAGGCTGCTGACGACGAAATTAAAAAAATTTTAGGAGAGGCGGAAAAACAGAAAGTGGAAATATTAAAAGAGGCTGAGGAAAGGGCATTAAAAGAAAGAAAGAAAAAAGAAATGGAAATTAGGCGAAAGGCTAGAATGGAGATTTTAAAGGAGTTATCGTTTAAAAGAATTTCGTATAGGAAAAAAATATTACTTGAGAAATATAAGTTAATTACAAGTTTAGTTGATGAAGCTAGGAAAATAGTAATTGATGAAGTTAGAAAAGGTAGTCATCTGTATTATCTAGGATTAGAAAAACTTTTAGAGGAAGCAATCATAAATCTGAATAAAAATAATGTTATTATAATCTGTAATAAGAGAGATAGAGAAAATATTGAAGGAATGTTACAGAAAGTTTACGAATCAATAAAGGAAAAATATAATAGAGAGTTTAATGCTGAAATTAGATCAACATTACCTGACGATGAATACGGTGTTATTGTTTTGAGCTCCGACAAGAGAGAGTATTATATAAATACTATTAGTTCTCGTTTTGATTATTATATAAAAGAGTATCTTCCAGAATTACTTTACAAGAAATAAACATTAAATAGTATATTAGTTTTTACAAATTCTTAAGAAGCTATGCTTTGATTAATTCATCTCTATTTAATACGGCTAATTTGTATTCGTTGGTGGTTATATATGCTTTAACAGGACATACTAAAACACAGTGATAACAAAAGACACATGCATCATAATTGACTACTGCCAATTTTTTTCCAGGTTTTTTAGGATTAGGTATCATCTTGATTGTGTTTGATGGACATTCACGTGCACATAGATTACATCCTATACATTTTTCATCATCGACATAATGCAATCCTCTATATTCCGGTGTTGCAGGTATATCTACTTTTACAGGATATTCGATAGTTGCTGGTTTTTTAAAGAGGTTTTTAGCCATTTCACTAATAAATTTTAGAGAGATTTTCATTTTCTCAACTCTCTTATATTAATTATTCTTTCATCACCATTCTGGTTAACTACAATGATTCTTTCCATACATGAGATACATGGATCAAATGATCCAAATATAACAGGAACATCAGCTAATACTACATCTCTAAAAGCTATTCTACTTCCATTGAGAATATTAGGAAAGCTAGGTGTCCTTACTTTAACTCTGTAAGGTTTATCTCCTCCTTTACTTATCATATGATAAAGAAGTTCGCCACGTGGAGCCTCGCTTCTAGATATTGCTTCTCCTTCCGGATATCTTCTTTTGATAAATTTAGGTGCTATAGGACCTGTGGGTAGATGATCTAACAAATATTCGATTATATTTATCGATTCAAAAATTTCATCGATTCGTACAAGCATTCTAGCCCATGAATCTCCTTCACTGTAGGTTATCAAATTAAAAGGTATTTCGCCGAATGCGGCGTAGGGTTCATCTTTTCTTATATCAGTTTTTACACCTGAGCCTCGAGCTGTTGGTCCCACTAAACCATACTGAACCGCCTCATTTTTCTTTATTATCCCGACACCCTTTAATCTATTCAAAACTGTGGAATCCTCGCTAAAAACTTGTTTATATTTTTTCATCCTGACTTTCAATAAATCTAGCGTTTTCTTTATAGTTTGTATCTTTTGATCATCGATATCTCTTTTTACGCCACCAGGCCACATAAAGTCTGCGACAACTCTTTGTCCAGTTACGATTTCCTTAAGTTTCATTACTGGTTCACGATCCCTCATAATTAACATAAATAAACTCTGGAATCCCATAATTTCTGCTTCTACTGCTAAAACTAGGAGATGGCTATGAATCCTTTCTAACTCACTGACAAGGCTTCTCAAATATCTTGCTCTTGGAGGAACCTCAATATTACCTATTTTTTCAAGTACTTGAACATAAGTTAATTGATGCACTATATTACAGATTCCACAAACTCTTCCAAAAACATACATTGCTTGTAGAAAACTTTTAGATTCTCCAAGTTTTTCAATTCCTCTATGGTTATATCCAGTAATTACTTGTACATTTTCCACATGTTCTCCATCCACTCTTACCTTTAACATCAATGGTTCATGTAGAGCTGGATGTTGTGGACCGACAGGTATTTCAATGCTAGTTTTCATTTTTTATCACTCTGCCAATCTTTTCTTAAGGGACAAACATTTATAATTGAAGAGGGTACGAAAAATCCTTTCCTAAGATATTTATTACCTTTAAATTCGACACCTAGTAAATCATAGATTTCTTGTTCATATGGAATAGCTCCTGGGATAATATCAATTATTGAATCTAGAAAAGGTTGATCTCGTGGAATATCTGTCTTAATTATTAAGAGGGTTTTATAATCGTAAAACCAAATCTCGTAGTCAATTTCAAATATATTTTGTTCAATGTAATCTATTCCAGTTATTGTTGCAAGATACATCTTATTATTAAACCTATTCCATAATTCTTTAATAGTATCCTTAATTCTTTCTTTAGGAATGCTCACAATAATTCTATTTTCTTTTTCAGAAAATTCAAGTTTTTTCTCTATTAAAAAGTCTTTAATGCTCGACATACAACTCCTCCTCTTCCTTTATTTTCATCAAAAGTTTAACTATGCCATCAATTATAGCCTCTGGTTTCGGTGGGCATCCGGGGATGTATACATCTACTGGAATAACTTTATCAACACCTTCTAACACACTATAAGAGCCCTTAAATACACCTCCACTAATAGCACAAGCACCTACAGCTATAACATATTTAGGATTTGGGGTTTGTTCATATATAGTTTTAAGTCGTTCAGCAGCTTTTTCAGTTACTGCACCTGTAACGATTAATATGTCTGCATGTCTCGGACTAGATGACAGTTTTATACCAAATCTTTCAGGGTCATAAAGAGGTGTTATTGCTGCTAAGACCTCTATATCACAGCCATTACATGCACCTGTATTAAAATGCGAAAGCCAAGGTGAAAGACGTATGAACTTTAAGTTCCATCGAGGCATGTTATTTCGAGTATATGTTAGTAAGTTAATATATAACTCTTTTTTATTTAATTAATTTAAATTATAGATTATATTTATTTAAAATAAATTTATAGTAATATATGCCATAATTAGCATAGAAATTATAAGTTTGTAAAAGATTTAAAGGAAAGGTATTAGAAGATAATCAATAATTATTGTAAACAATATGCCTATAGTTATTATGGCTACAGCAAGAATAAACATACCAATAACTCTGTAACAATCTGTTTCCTCAGGAAGAGATTTAATCATAATGTCAGTTGGGTGCCAGAAAATCTTAAGCCAAAATCTTAATGCATAAGCAGCCGAGATAATTAAAACGAACACAAAGGCAAGACTAATCTCTAGATATTTGCTTTGAACTCCACCAACTATTATCATAAATTCTCCTGGAAAGCAAGCTAGAATAGGCACGCCTGCTAAACTAAGCGAGGAAATTAGTCCAAAAAATGATGTAAAACGTGTATTTTTCATAAGAAGACCCATTTTTCTTATATCTTTTGTCTTGAATAGATGTGAGACTGTACCTGAAACTAAGAAGAATAGGCCCTTGCTAACTGCATGGGATAAAAGATGGAAAAGGCCTCCTATCAAAGCATAAATAGATCCTAAACCACCTAGACTTAATCCTAAAATAATATAGCCGGCGTGACTTATGCTACTGTATGCTGCTATTCTCTTAACATTATTTTCCTTTAGGGCAAGAATACCACCATAGAAAGCTGAGAGTAAAGCTAGAAATGTAGTAATGTATAATAATTGTGGAATATTTTGGCTGAGGACTATTCTGTAAAAAGTATAGCCTCCTGTCTCAATTATAATGCCAGAAAGTATTGCTGAGATAGGTGTAGGTGCTTCACTATGAGCATCTGGTAGCCATGTATGTAATGGAAATATTCCTTGTTTCGTCAGTAAAGCTATAGTAAATAGGGACATTATATACAGAATATCTGGATTCTTGTAGCTATGAAGTTGGGATATTAAAACTATTCCGTGTGAAACAAGTATTGCTATTGCTATAAGCATTAAAAGTGAACTTGCATGTGTAAATAAGAAAAATTTAATTGATGATCTATATCTTTTTTCTCCGCCCCACCATAATATTAGTAAAGTTGATGGAATAAGCATAAATTCCCAGTATATATAAAATATTGGTAAGGTTTCTGTAACAAATATACCTATGAGACTTGTATAAAGTAGTAATATAAGAATGGTATATGAAATATATCTTTCTTTTATTTCGGAGTATGAATAAATAATAATTGCAATATATAATACTGCCGTCGCTGTTATCATTAAAAATGAAATTCCATCAATATAATCTATTACTGGTATACTGTAGAGGGTTAGTTTTTCAGAATAATAGAATAAAAATTCTTTTATTTTTCCCTTTGTAACAAATAATGTTAGAATAATAAAATATGAGACTAAGACAGAAATAAGAGCTACTATAGTTTGTCTTTTTTTCTCCTTAATGAAAAATATGGAGAATGAAACTATTGCAGGTAATATTGTTGCTAAAAATATTAGAGGTATCATTACAGACCACCTAATATATAAAATAGGTCAGGCCATAAGCCTAGAACTATAAGAAAAATACATGCAAAGTATAGGGGGAGAAATATTTCTTTATTTTTTATGTTGGCTCCTTCACCTTCACTTGCAACTTTAAATATTATCAATAAAGAGTATGATACACAAACAAGGAAGAAAAAGGCTGCTATATATCCCAGCCAGTATTCAAAGGTCTCCATTAGGTATGAAAGTATAAATAGTTTTGCGTAGAAGCCAGCGAATGGAGGTATACCCGCCATACTCAAGAAAAATATACTTAGCAAGATTGCTGTCATAGGTTGTCTGACAAATAATCCTGATAATTGGTTTGTATTTATAGGTTTATTGTTTTGTTCTAATGATCCGAATATTATATATAAGGAAGATATTGCGATATTACTAGTTACAACAAAGAATGAAATCATCCATGGGTCTGTCATTTGAAGTATAGATTCTGCAATAACTCCTACTATTATATAACCTGCATCAGAAATTATGCTGTATCCTAACATTCTTCTAGGAATTTTTTGTGAGAGTGCAGAAATTTCACCTATGCTCATAGAAAATAATGCAAGTAAGACCATTATGGCTATAAAACTTGCATGGATTATCTTATAAAGATTTACGGAAAAAATTGCTAAAAATAATATTAAACTGGTATCGCCAACTAAAATTGAATAAGCAACGGAATAAGATGGAGCGCCTACTGTAATATCGGGAAGCCACATATGAAATGGAACTAATCCTATTTCCATTGATATTCCTGTTATTAGAAAAGCTGTGGCAATGGGTAATATATATTCTACATTTGTTTCTGTAAAGAAAAGAAATATTCCCATAGCTATGAATGAAGAAGAAATCAATATTGTTAGAATATACTATATTAACGCTTCAATGCTTGTTTCTTTCT
>Ga0164318_10004169_pt1 | contig 13828 bp, 12 predicted proteins | sample GuaBasSedimGuay9_FD_113734 | JGI IMG/M metagenome (GOLD analysis project Ga0164318, IMG submission 113734) | Subseafloor sediment microbial communities from Guaymas Basin, Gulf of California, Mexico - Guay9, Core 4571-4, 0-3 cm | ecosystem: Environmental > Aquatic > Marine > Hydrothermal vents...
ACGATCCCCATAGCCGTGGCCACGAACGCCCTTAGGGTTTCAGGAACTGGGTTCTTAGCGTATCACTTCGGGCAGGAGGCGGCGGAGGGGTTCTTCCACGAATTTTCGGGGCTTGTGGTCTTCGGGAGCGCCCTCGTGCTCCTGTTCTTGGAGGGGGCCCTTTTAAGGATAATAGGGAAGGGGCGAGGGAGTGGTCCTTTACCACTCAAAGCTCTGGACAACTAAGAAGCCTGCCTTCTGGGCCTCCTCCCTGAGCTTGGAGGTGGCGAAGTGGGTGACGACTATGGCTAAGACCTCGGCTTTGTATTCGTCCGCTACGAGGTCCACCTTCCTCTTTATCTTCCTGAGCTTGCTCCTGTCGTCGAGCCTGAGGACGGCCTCCCCCACGAGTAGGACCTCCCTTCCGTCCCTCTTTGCCTTGGCGAATAGGTTTATCTCCTCGCCCCTCAGTTCGAACCTGACGAGCCTGTCTAAGACCTCTATCCCGTACCTCTCCTTGAGGAAGGAGGGGAGGTTCCTGTATGCCTCGTTCTCCAAGGCGTAGGCAACGCTCCGGGAGAGCCCTCCCACCTGCTCCCTCAGCCTCCTCTGTCCTCTGGCCAGCTTCCTTATCTCCTCCTCAGTCCTCCTCTGGGCTTCTGCGAGTTGGTTTACCCTTTCTTCGGTCCGTCTTTGGGCTTCTGCGAGTTGGTTCAGCCTTTCCTCAGTCCTCTTCTGGGCCTCTGCGAGCTCCTGTACAGTGGCCTCTAGCCTGTTTAACCGTTCCTCAGTCCTCCTCTGGGCTTCTGCGAGCTGGTTTACCCTTTCTTCGGTCCGTCTTTGGGCTTCTGCGAGCTGGTTCAGCCTTTCCTCTGTCCTCCTCTGGGCCTCTGCAAGTTCCTGTACGGTGGCCTCTAACCTGTTTAACCGTTCCTCAGTCCTCCTCTGGGCTTCTGCGAGTTGGTTCAGCCTTTCCTCAGTCCTCTTCTGAGCTTCTACGAGTTCCTGTACGGTGGCCTCTAACCTCTCAAGTCTTTCTTCGGTCCGTCTTTGGGCTTCTGCGAGCTCCTTAACTATATCCCTCAGCTCCCTGAACTCGTCCTTAGTGACCGTGCGCTCGAACTCCTCCATCAAGGAGAGCAACAGGTCCCTAAGCTCGGGGGATACCCTTTCGAGCTTCCTCATGAAGGTAGCACTTACCGGCATGTCTCCTCCTTAGGTTCATGTGACTATAAAATACTGCGCTCAGGCCCACGTGTCAAGCCCCTTGACTTAAAGGGAAGGAGGATATACTTTCTAAGGCGGAGGTTCGCCGTGGAGAGGGCTGCCGACTTCTTGGAGGACGCCGAGGACTCGCTCGGCGCAGCTCGGGACCTCTTCGGGACCGGGAGGTGGGCCAAGGTCTGCTTCCACTGCCATCAGGCGGCAGAACTCGGCCTCAAGGCGGCGTTGAACGCCTTAGGATTGGAGAGGAGGGGGCACGACCTGAGCTACCTGTTGGAGGAGTTGGCCGGGTACGTAAGGGAGTTCGACGAACTCAGGGATGTAGCTAAGGTCCTGGACCAGTATTACATCCCTACAAGATATGCGAACGCCTTCTACCGGGGCTCAGCGATGCGGCACTACACACGGGAACAGGCTGAAAGGGCCCTGGAATATGCCGAGGAGATCCTAAGGAGGGTGAGGCAGGTTGTTGCCCAGGGAAAGGTTGAGGAGGGAAGCTGAGGGGCTGATATCCAGGTTCCTGGAGAGGATAAGACACCTGAGACCCAGGTGTGTCGTGCTCTTCGGCTCCTACGCCAGGGGCGACTTCACCGAGGGAAGCGACCTGGACCTCTGCGTGGTCGCAAGGGAGCTTCCGGAGGACGAGCTCGCCAGGCGCACCCTCTCGGGGTACTGTATCCCGAAGGTCAGGGCCGTGGGCTTCTTTCCCGACGAATTCATGAAGTTCCTGAGGGAACGTCGCTTCTTCGTGTACGATATAGTATCGGAGGGGATACCCGTGTACGACGACGGGTTCTTCGAAAAGGCCAGGGAAGTTTACTCCGAGTGTCTGGAGAAGTTCGGGATCGTCAGAGAACCTCAGGGCTGGAGGGTAGATGGATAGAAGGTTCTACATAGTCTGCGGGGTGCTCTTGGCTTCGGCCGTCTGGATAAGGTTCGTCTCTCACGGGGACGAGGTCCCCCTCAGGCGGGAGCTCGAGGAGTTCCCTTCCCGCATAGGGGAGTGGAGGGAGGTCTCAGAAGAGCTTTTCGGTGAGAGGGTCCTGAGGGTGCTCGGCGCGGACGACTACCTGAACAGGGGTTACGTACACCCTTCTGGTGCGAGCGTCTGGCTCTACATAGGGTACTACAGGAGCCAGCGCCAGGGGGACCTCATACACTCGCCCAAGCACTGCCTCCCTGGAAGCGGATGGCAGCCTTTAGTCTCCGATAGGATAACCGTTGATGTCCCCGGACGGGGCGAGGTGAGGATAAACAGGTACCTTATCCAGAAGGGTGACGAAAGGCAGCTCGTGCTCTACTGGTACCAGTCCAGGGGGAGGACGATAGCAAGCGAATACATGCGCAGGTTCTGGCTCGTCGTGGACGCTATGACCCGTCGCAGGACCGACGGAGCCCTCGTGGAGGTCTCCGCACCTGTGGAGGGCTCGGTCGAGGAGGTATTGGACCTCGAGCTCGACTTCGTGAGGAAGATCTTCCCCCTGCTTTCCGACTACCTTCCGGACTAGCAGCCCTTGTTGTCCTTCCTCCTGTCCTTCCCAGAGCGCCTGTCCGGGGCGTTGGGGTCCCTTATGGGCCTTCCCTCCACTATGAGGGCCTGATAGAGCTTCTCGAAGTCCCAGCTTAGCTTGTCCTTCCTTCTTTCTCCCTTTCTCCTTTCCATCTTTCTCCTCTCTTCACCCTGCCAGGGCCTGACATCTCCTCGGCACATCCTTACCTCCGGTAGCCCGAAAGTTCCTCGCTTTATCCCTAAAGTTTTTTAGTTTCCTGCCGATAAATAAAGGGCGAGGAGGCCTCGAAACTTAGGAGATATCATGTCCTACCTCGACGGAAAGTGTCCCAAGTGCGGTTCGGATCGGATATACGTTTGCCAGGTGTACGGCAGGAGGAGGACGAGGTTCCTCAGGTGCAGGGCGTGCGGTTACAGGTTCTCCGAGAGGAGGGGGACGCCGATATTCAACCTCAAGACGGACGAGGCCAAGATAGCTAAGGCCATCAGGTACATAGCCGAAGGCCACAGCATCCGCTCCACGGCCAGAAAGCTCGGTATGGACAAGAACACCCTCTGCAGGATCCTGGAAAGGATGAGGCCCGAGGGGAGGACGGCCGAATACCTCACGAGGGTCCTGAGGATAGACGAGGAGACCCTGGAGAAGCTCTGGAAGGCCATGGAGAGGAGGAAGAGGTCCTTCTACGTTCCTCATACAACCTCCGCAGAAGAAAAGGGGAGGTCCTCCACTTTCGTGTCCGGGGCTCATCTCCTGTAGGTTTCGAGGTCTATGTTGTGCTTCTTCAGGAGGTCGTGAAGGGTCGCCCTGCTTATGCCAAGTTCCCTGGCGGACCTGCTTATGTTCCCGCCGGTGCGCTCGAGGGCCTCCCGTATCATCTCCCTTTCGAGCCTGTCCTTAGCCTCCCTGAGGGTCATCCTTGGGCCTCCGGCCAGGCCCAGGTCCGAGGAGGATATGACGGAGTTCTCGGTCATTATAACCGCCTTCCTCACCCTGTTCTCAAGCTCCCTGACGTTTCCGGGCCAGGTGTAGGACCTCATGGCCTGGAGGGCATCCTTGGTGAACCCCTTGATGTCCTTCCCGACCTCGGAGGAGAACCTGTTGAGGAAGTAGTTGGCCAAAAGCATTATGTCCTCCCCCCTCTCCCTCAGGGGCGGAAGCTCTATGGTCACGACGCTCAGCCTGTAGTAGAGGTCCTCCCTGAACGCTCCCTCGAGCATCCTTTCCTTCAGGTCCCTGTTCGTGGCGGCTATTATCCTTACATCGACCTTTACGGGCTTGCCCCCTCCTATCCTGTCTATCTCCTTCTCCTGAATGAACCTGAGGAGTTTAACCTGTAGGGCTGGGGGAAGCTCACCCACCTCGTCCAGGAATATCGTCCCTCCGTCCGCAAGCTCTATCTTTCCCTTCTGGGTCCTGTAGGCCCCTGTGAAGGAACCCCTCTCGTGGCCGAAAAGCTCGCTTTCTAATAGGTTCTCGGGTATGGCGCCGCAGTTCACGACCACGAAGGGACCCTCCTTCCTTAAGCTCCTGAAGTGGATGGCCCTTGCCACTAGCTCCTTTCCCGTGCCGCTCTCCCCCGTGACGAGGACGGTAGCGTCGGTCGTGGCCACCTTACCTATGGCCTCGAACACCTCCAACATCTTTGGGCAGGTCCCTATCATCTCCTCGAAGGGCTCCTGGCCGAGCCTCCTGAGGAGCCTGTTCTCCCTTTCGAGCTTCTGTATGTTCAGGGTCCTCTTTATCACCACCTTAAGTTCGTCCACATCTACGGGCTTCCTGTAGTAGTCGCACGCCCCCATCTCTATGGCTTCCAAGGCTACTTCTTTGTCGTCTATGCCCGTCATCACGATGGCCTTGGTGTCGGGATGTTCCTCGGCTATCTTCGCCAGGACCTCCAGCCCCTCCCTTCCACCTTCCGAAAGGGCCACGTCCAATATGGCTATGTCGGGCCTGCCCTCCTCCAACAACTTCAAGGCAGTCTCGGCATCCCCTGCGAGCAGGACCTCGTACTCCTTGGAGAGCGCCCACTTGAGCTGTAGGAGGGTTCCCCTGTCGTCGTCAACTACGAGTATCCTGTCCATCGGCCTTGGGAAGCTTTACGGTGAAGGTCGTGCCACGGCCTTCGGCGCTTTCCACATCCACCTTCCCGCCGTGGGAGTCCACTATCTCCTTCACCTGATACAGCCCTATCCCGAGACCTCCCTCCTTGGTGGTCTGGAAGGGCTTGAACAACCTCTTCTCCATGAACTCCTTGGACATGCCACTTCCGTCGTCGGATATGGTCAGGGAGACGAAGTTTCCGTCCTCGAAAGTCCTTATCTCTATGCTGCCCTCCCTGCCCACGGCATCTAAGGCGTTCGACAGGATGTTCTGGACCACGGTCTCCACCTGTTCCCTGGCCACGGATACCGGAGGGACCTTACCGAGCTCCACCTTTATCCACACCCCGTTCGAGGATGAGGGGACGGTCCTTTCCACCACGGCCTTGACCGCCTCGTTGATGTCGCAGGTGCCCACGGTGGGCCCCTTCGACATCCCTGAGATCCTGTACATGAGCCTCTTCATCTTGGCCACGGTGTCAGATATGGTGGCCAGGGCGTCCATCTGGAACTGGGGGTCGGAGAAGTTCTCCCTGGCGTTCTCCACGAGCATGGAGAGCATGGAGACCGAACTTTTGAGGTCGTGCACCACGAAGGAGGAAAGCTTGTAGAGGGATTCGAGCCCCTTGGAAACGGCGAGCCTCTCTGCGAGCCTTGCGTTGTTTATGGCCACGGCCGCCTGGTGTGAGAAGGTCCTGAGGAACACAAAGTCGTCCCCGTAGTACTTCCTTCCGGAGGCCTTCTTCCCCAACGCCAATATCCCTATGAGCCCCTCCTTGGTTGAGAGAGGGACGAAGACCTCGAGCTCCGACAGGACCTCCCCGTCCTCCAGGTCCTCCACGGGCAGGTCGGACGCCCTCATCACGTCGCCAGCCCTTAAGGCCTCCACGAAGCTGCTGCTCCCCTCCACGGATACCTCGCACTCCGGAACCCCCTTGGTCCTCACCGAGCGGAACCTTCCGGACTCCTCGAGCAATAAAACCGCCTTTTCTGCCCCCACGGCCTCGCAGGCGAAGTCCATAACCACATCTAAAGTCTCCTCTAAGCCTATTATGGAACTTATTCTTCTACTGAACTCCGCCCATTCCCGCCTGTAGTCGTGCACGTACCTGTAGAAGTGCCTGTCCACGAACTCCTTTATCTCCCTCCTCGTCCTCTCGCTCGTGGCAACCATGAGCGCTACGAACGTGCCCCAGAACATGACGGCCGAAGCGAACACCCTCCCGTAGTGGCCCCCGAACCCGTATATGAACCCTCCGAATACTCCCATCGTAAGTAGGAAGGCCCCGGCCAGAAGGAAGGTGAGGGAGGAATACACCACCTGCCTGCTCACGGCTACCGTGCTCTCCAGGAGGTTGTACCTGACTATGGCATATCCTGCTAGCAGTGAGGTGCAAAACATGGCTACGGAGCATCCTTCCAAGGACGACATCTCCACGTACCTGAAGAGCAGGGCCTTTCCGCCTGCATATAGGTAGATCACTGCGGCACCTACAGAGGCGAAGGTTGTAAGCTTGAGCCTCCTTTTGCCTTCCTTGAACGTCGCCTCTAAGTTAAAGAGCACGAGGACCATCGAAACTATCGCGAACGCACATAAGTAGACGCCCGCAGGGCCTAAGTAGATCGCCCATCCGCCGTCCGACCTTGAGGTCCCGGAGATGAGCAGGGAGGTGGGCACGAGGAGGAAGGCTAAGGATGTAACCCCCATGGCAGAGAGGGGGAGCTTCCACTTGGAGAGCCATTCTTTGTAGTTCCTCCTGGCGAACACTAAGCTGAAGGCGGTCCATAGGGTTGGGGCAAGACAGGTCCCGGCGAGGGCCACGTGCAGCCAGGGGGACGGTGAGGTGGACCTCTGGAGCATAAATATGCCGAACTGGACCGCGGCAAGACAGAAGGACGCTAAGGAGAAGAGTACGTTGGGAAGGGCCCTCGAGCTTACGAGCACGTATAGGCCCAGAAGCAGAAGCGTCGCCGAGCTTGCCAACGTGATGAGGGACTGCACGTGCACAGGAGGATCCTCCGGATGGTGGTCACCTGGGGTTCCTGCAAATATCGTGCCGGGAGGAGGGATTTAGGTGGGATTAAGTTGAAGGATGTAAATAACTTAAAGAGGCATATCTTGGAGACCCCCGTCCCCGGGGCGGACCATGTCGGAAATTAGACACAAACGTCCAATTTCGCACGAAAATCAATCTGGCCTCCTCAGCCCGTACTTGTTTATCTTGCTGTACAGGGTGGTCCTGCTTATCTGAAGTATCCTGGCGGCCCTGGCTAAGTTCCAGTTCGCCTCCTCCAGAACTTCGGATATTAGGCTCTTCTCCCTCTCGTACAGTGACTTTGAGGAGTTGAAGGTTCCCGTCCTCCTCCCGCCGTCGCCCGAGATGGGGGATTGGTCGAGGTTCAGCACGTCGGGGGTGATGACCTCCCCCTTGGCGAAGACCACGGCCCTTTCTATGGTGTTCTCCAGCTCCCTGACGTTTCCGGGCCAGTCGTAGTCCATGAGGAGTTCCATGGCCTTCTTGGAGATCTTCTTTATCTTCTTGTTCATCTCCAAGGAGTACTTCTTAAGGAACTCCTTGGCTAAGAGAGGTATGTCCTCCTTCCTCTCCCTCAAGGGGGGCACGAATATAGGCACGACGTTCAGCCTGTAGAAGAGGTCCTCCCTGAACCTTCCCTGCCTGACCTCCTCCCAGAGGTCCTTGTTGGTCGCAGAGATTATCCTCACGTCCACCTTTATGGTCTCGGTACCTCCCACCCTCTCGAACTCGTGCTCCTGTAGGACCCTGAGGAGCTTTACCTGGACCTCCGGGGGTATCTCCCCGACCTCGTCCAAAAATAGGGTCCCGCCGTCCGCCACCTCGAACCTTCCCTTCCTCCTGGTGTACGCCCCGGTGAACGATCCCTTCTCGTGTCCGAAGAGTTCGGTCTCTATGAGGTTCTGGGAGAGGGCCGCACAGCTTACCTTCACGAAGCGTCTGTCCCTTCTGGGGCTGTTGTAGTGTATGGCGTGGGCTATGAGCTCCTTGCCGGTCCCGCTCTCCCCGTATATCAGGACGTTGGCGTTGGTGGGAGCGACCTTCCTTATGACCTGGTATATCCTCTGCATCTTCTCGCTTCTTCCCACTATGTTCTCGAACCTGTACTCCCTTCCCAGCTCCTCCTTCAGGTATAAGTTCTCCCTTACGAGGGCCTGATGTTCGAATATCTTCTTGGCAGTAAGCAGGACCTTTTCTGGCTCGAAGGGCTTGACTATGTAGTCCCACGCCCCCTTCTTCATCGCCTCCACGGCGCTCTCTATGGAGCCGTAGGCCGTGAAGACCACGACCTCGGTGTCCGGGGACATCTCCTTTATCCTCTCCAAAAGCTCTATCCCGTCCATCCCGGGCATCTTAAGGTCGGTGAAGACTATGTCCATCTCCGTCTTCTCCATATGCCTGAGGGCCTCCTCCCCGCTCCTTGCGACCTCCACCTCCCAGCCCTGACCCCTCAGAACGTCCGAGAGGGCCCTGAGCATGTTCTCCTCGTCGTCCACTATAAGTATCCTTCCGGCCATATCAACCTCCGCAGGGCAGGCTCAGGGTGAAGGTCGTCCCCTTTCCTTCCTCGCTTTCGGCTTCTATGATCCCCTTGTACCTCTGAAGTATGGAATAAGTTATGGCGAGACCGAGTCCCACCCCCTTTCCCGCTCGTTTGGTAGTGAAGAAGGGATTATATATGTGGGCCATGTTCTCCTCAGGTATGCCGCAGCCAGTATCGCTCACCCTTACTATCCCCCTTTCGCCCTCCTTCTCCACGCATATGCTCAGTTCGCCGCCGTCCTCCATGGCCTCCACGGCGTTCGTGATCACGTTTATAAGTGCTTGCCTTACGTCGTCCATATCGGCCATCACCTTCACGTCCCCTTTGTACTCCTTGCGCACCTTGATGGAGGGTGGTACGTCCTTGATCACCCTCTTCAGGGCCTCCTCCACGACCTCCCTCAGGTCCACGGATTTAGCAGGGGAGGCGGGCCTTCTGGAGAAGTCCAGCAGGCTCGTTATTATCTTCTGCGAACGCCTTATCTCCTGTCCTATTATCTCTAAATGTTCCTTTATCTTGGGATCACCATCTTTAATGTGCGTCCTTACGTAGTACAAGCTCGTGTTCATTATGCCCAGCGGGTTCCTTAGCTCGTGCGCAACCCCGGCCGCGAACTGTCCGAGCGCCGCCATCTTCTGGGCCTGCAGGAGCTGCTGCTGGAGCCTGTCCCTTTCCCTGAGGTCCTTCAGGATCAGGAGCAGGCCCTCCGGGTCGCTGTCGTCGCTTTTGATCAGGGAAAGCGTGCCCGAAAGGGGCACTTCCTTTCCGTCCTTATGGAGCAGGGGAAGGTCCAAGTTCCCAAGTGACCCGTCCTCCATCACCTTAACACAGAGCCTGCCGAACTCCTCCCTCCTTCCCTCCGGAAGGAGCATATCCACGGACCTTCCGATCACCTCTTCGGCGGCGTAGCCCGTGAGCTTCTCGGCAGCCGGGTTGAATATGACCACCGTCTTGGACATGTCGGTGGATATTATGACGTCGGCAGAACTCTTCAGAAGGCTGGAGGTGTACCTATATGCCCTCTCCAGGTCCTTCATGAGCCTCCGTTTCTCGAGGGCGTTCTTCACTATCTTAGTTATCTGGGTGGCTTCGAAGGGCTTGAGAACGTAATCGTACGCCCTGTAGCGGACGGCCTCTATGGCCGAGTCCAGGGAACCGTACCCCGTCACTATTATCACCTCTACGGGCTTGCCGAGGTCACATATGCTCCTGAGCACATCTAAGCCGGACATACCTGGCATGTTTAGGTCCAAGAGCACCACATCGTAATCGTTCTCCTCGAGCTTCCTTATGGCCTCGTAACCGTCGCTGGCCGTATCCGAACTTATCATCTCCCTTTCCAATATCTCGCATAGTATCCTGCGTATGGGCTCCTCGTCGTCCACTACCAGAACCTTAGCATGTTCCATCGCACCTCCCGGGTGTGATCTGCCTTGGATTTCTGCAATTTCCGTGCCACGTTCCTAAAGATGCGAACCGAGGTGGCATCCCACCCCGCAGAGTGTTCAGAATACGACAGTATCCGTAAGGGTCACCGGGACCGGGGGTTGGGTGTATGAGATTTGTAGTAAAGTAAAATTTTTCAATAACTAACGCTCATAAAATATGCCAAAGGCTGAGGGATGTCAATAGGAAAATTTTTCCACCTGTCCTCATGCCGAAGCTCCTACTCCTGTATAAAGAACTATAAATCCCTTGACAAGGACCATCTTAGCTGATATATTTTCGGACGTCGGAAAAGGGAACAAGGAGGTATAAGATGAAGCTCAAATTATCGTTCGCTCTCCTGTCCTTGGTCTTAGCTGCCTCAGCACAAGGGACGGTGATAATCACGGAGGTGTTCTACGATGCGCCTGAGCCTGAAAGTAAGAAGGAATGGATAGAACTCTACAACCCCTCGTCCGAGCCTGTCGACATCGGGGGTTACACCATCGAGGACAATCAGTATACTTACACTATATCCTCGTACACTATGGCACCGGGACAGACCATCATCTGTGCAAGAGATAGCACCGGATTCTATAACCTATATGGTTTCTACCCTGAGTTCGGCGACCTCAACCTACCCTTAGGAAATTCGGGTGATTACCTGATACTGAGGGATCCCACCGGTGTCCAGATAGATATGGTAGCGTGGGAGGGAGGGTATAAAGGAAGCCATCCGGAGTGGAAGGAGATATATGCCGAAGAAAAATCTATACAGAGGAAGTCCTTAGCTCAAGGGCCCAGTGCATGGCTCAGCGACCGGAAGCCCAATCCCAAGGACCCGTCCCCCATACCGGAGCCCGGGACTTTGATCCTCTTGGGTTCAGGTTTAGCTGGTTTTGCTGGACTCATCGGGTGCCGCAGGGCCCGACGGTGAGGGCTATGATCCTTGGATGAAGGAATTCGGCCTGTTCGATATAGAAAGCACGGGCGTATCCGGCGAATATAGAACTACCCTGTCCTTCCCGGCGATCTTCGCCTGGTACATGGCCTGATCGGCCTTCTCTAAAAGCTCTATTCCCCTTTCGGCGTCGTCGGGGTACGCTGCGACCCCGAGGCTCACGGTCAGCCTCTTCGGTTGATCGTCCTTATCCATAAACTTATGGTTCCTTATAGCCTCCCTTATCCTCTCCACTATGTGCTCAGCTATCTCCTTGGAGGTCTCTGGAAATACGATTGCGAACTCGTCGCCCCCGAGCCTGAAGACCATGTCCGTCCTTCTGGTGAACCCCTTCAGCATATCAGCTATGTCCTTGAGCACCCTATCTCCCAATATGTGCCCGTTGGTATCGTTGTAGAGCTTGAAGTCGTCCACGTCTATCACCGTCACACACAGAGGATGGGAGTACCGCCTCGACCTCTGTATCTCGTCCTCCAACCTTTCCATAAAGTACCTTCTGTTGTATAGCCCCGTAAGCTCGTCCGTGATCGCCAGGAACTCCTGTTTCTTGAGTTCCTGGTAGTACGAGGTCCTCTCTATGGCCAAGGCAGCATAACGGGCGAAGTCCGTCAGGATACCAAGGTCCTCCCAGGTGAAGGGCCCTCCGTCCAATTTGTCAGTGACGTTCAGCACGCCGAAGTTCCCGTTCCCGAGCTTCATGGGGATGCTTACGAACGACCTGGTCTCGTATCCCCTATGGCCCGAGCTTGTGAATATCGTGACAGCCTCTATGTCTCTTACTAATATGGGCTTACCGTACATCACAACGTAGTGCGTCACGGACCCCTTCTTTACGAACCTCAGGCGTTCGGATATCTCCTGGGGGACCCCGCCCACAGCCTTAACCACGATCGTGTCCTCGGGCATACGTTCCACCACCATGGCAGAGGCCCTCTTGGCCCCGGCGAGTTCCTTGGACTTTTGGGACATGATGTTCAGGAGTTTCCCTATGTCCCTTATATCGTTCATCTCCCTGACCATGTCCAGCATCGTCGAAACCTTCCTCACGTCCTTAGCTATCGCATCAAGCGTTTCGCATATCTCCACATCCTTCAACAGAAGGGTCATAAAGTTGCATATTAAGGAGGTGGTGGATATGTCCTTGCTGCTCCAGTCGCGGTTGAAGGCTAAGAATGCTCCCTCCAAGCGACCCCCGGACAGGAGTGGGAAGGCCGCTATCGACCTTACCTCCTCTCCGAAGCCTAACTGGGCTATCTGCGTTGGGTCCGAAATTACTAACGGTCCGGACGTCCTCTTCAGGAACCCCATGATCCCGTCGTCCATGCCACATTCATATCCCTTTCCCGTCTCGCTCCCAAGAGAGCATATCGTCATGAACCTCGGACGGTGGGTGTGTCTGACCAGGAGGGCACACTCCTTCACATCGAGGAGCATGCCGACGATACGGAGGAGGGCTGGTACGGACTTCATGGAAGGTTCTTCACCTATCTCAAAGAATATATCGAACTTGGGTATATAGGTCCTCAGAAGTTCCGGATGGATGTACCCTGCTGCGAGGTTAGCTGCCATAAGCTCGAAAGTATCGGTTATCAGCTTGAGCCTCTCGGCGGTGTGTAGCTTCAGAGCCTCTATGGTCTCCAAAGCTTGCATGAGCGGTCGTTCGGTATGTTTAGAAAGCATGTTATATGTCCTATTCTGGGGTGGCCGTCACTTCGTTACTTCCGGAATAAAGTCCCCCTTCGTCGAAGACGAAAACTCTGTAGTAATACGTCTTGCCGGATTTTACCGATCTATCCTCAAAGGACACCGCAGCGTCGGACTGTATAGTAGCTACGAGCGTAGAGGAAGTCGTCACTCCAGGACCTTCACTTCTGAAGAGTTTGTAATATGCAAAGTCCTCTTCCGTGCTTCTGGACCAGCTCAGGGTCACGCTGTTGGAATCCTCTTTTACCACGCTTAAAGTTACGGGACTCGGCCTTCCGTTCATCGTGGTGGCGCTTTGGACGTTGCTTCCCTTGGAGAGTCCTCCGGTATCTAAGACGTAGACACGGTAATAATACTTCGTGTTCTCCTGTAGGCCTGTATCTATGTAGACCGTATCCTCCGGGTCCTCTACCGTACGGACGAGGGTGGAGGAAAGGTCCACGGGCAGGGAGGTGGACCTATATATCTTGTACGAGCTGAAGTCGTGCTCCCTACTTTCGGTCCAGGTTACCCTTAGGCTGGTATCGGACAGGACTGCCACCGGCTTCAGCCAGACCGCCGAAGGTTCTTCGTTCTCGGTTGTGGCGCTTACCTCGTTACTTCTGCTGAAGTTACCACCTTTATCGAATACGTAGATTCTGTAATAATATGAGGTGTTCTCCTGGAGGCCTTCGTCGTCGTAAAAGGTGATCTCCTTCGAACTTATAGTAGCCACCAGTTCGTCGGAAGTGTTAACTCCCGGGGACTCGGACCTGTAGAGCTTGTAGGCGAAGAAGTCGGTGGCGTCGCTTTCGGACCATGTGATCGTCATGCCCGTGGAGCTTATGGAGGATGGGGAATACAAAGTGACGGGGGCTGGAGGCTCGTCCTTCGTCCTACCTTGGACTATGTTGCTGGCAGTTCGTAGTCCTTCGGTATCGTAGACATAAACAACATAATAGTAGACCGTATTCTCCTCCAGCCCTGTGTCGGTGTAGGAGGTGTTCGTCTTGGATGTTATCGTAGTTATCAAGGTAGAAGTATCGCTCACGGTAGATTCCTTGGACCTAAAGATCTTGTAATATGCGAAATCTTCTTCGTGACTCTGGGTCCAGGAAAGCTGGAGCGAGGAAGTTGTGGGGTTAAAGGGAGTAGAAAGGACGACAGGTTCCGGAGGTTCGTTCGCCTTTGTGCTTCCGGACACCTCGTTGCTTCCTGCGCATAGGCCAGAGGCATCATACACGTAGATCCTGTAGTAGTATGTCTTTCCTTCCTCAAGGCCTGTGTCCTCGTATGATGTTGTATTCTTGTCAGTGATCGTGGCGACGAGTGTGCTTGTGGAATCTACCCCTGGCTCCTCGGACCTG
>Ga0164318_10004170_pt1 | contig 13828 bp, 9 predicted proteins | sample GuaBasSedimGuay9_FD_113734 | JGI IMG/M metagenome (GOLD analysis project Ga0164318, IMG submission 113734) | Subseafloor sediment microbial communities from Guaymas Basin, Gulf of California, Mexico - Guay9, Core 4571-4, 0-3 cm | ecosystem: Environmental > Aquatic > Marine > Hydrothermal vents >...
AATATTATATACCATAAAAAAGAGAAAGTCAATTAAAATTTTAAAATTTTGACAGGCAAAATCTGTCTTCTTATTTTTATTTATTTTATATTAATCTTTAATTATGGAAAAGAGAAATTATTATACACATTTTAAAGATATTGACCCTTTTATTAAAAAAGATCCACAATAATATTAATAATAAATATAGCAAGCCTCAAGATTATAGTTAAATGCATAAATTTTCGTGCAATGTAAATAAGATTGTCACTCCCTTGCGGACGCAGGAGTCTATAATTACTTATATTGTTTCAATTATAGATTCCCGCTGGAATTTACCCCTGCGGAAGCAGGGGCGGGAATGACAATATGTGTTAAGAATTGTGTAATTATTTATGCATTTAACTATAAATATAGAACGAAAAAAATAGCAAATCCATTATTATCTTCAAATAATCACTATATTTTTTTATCCACTCATTTTTGTTTCTAACTAAATTTTTATATTCAGAATTTATATCCTTTCACAAATTCGCACAATGCAGTAACATTTGAACTTTGCAAAAATAAGCCTGACTCATTACACCCTTGACATTCTGCTTTATATTTTGTTTATTTTAATATATGAGAAATAAGCGCAATTATTATGCTTTTGCATTAATAAACTTTAGAAACCTCTCACACAATCTTTCTGTTATAAAATCATTAATTCCACCCAAAACAGAAATTATGATACCTGTAAAATGTAATGCTTATGGATTTGGTATGATTGAAATTAGCAAATTCCTTATAAAGAAAAAAATCAACTTCTTAAGTGTTGCTTTTCCTTTTGAAGCGTTCATCTTGAGAGAAAATAATATATCATCACGAATTTTAGTTTTTAATGAACCATTAAATAATAAAGACATTATAATGATGATAAAACATAATATTACACCTACAATATTCACAAAAGAAACGCTAATGAAATTTAATAACACTGCAAAAAAAATGAATAAAAAAGTAAGAATTCATATAAATATAGATACAGGAATGGGCAGAATAGGAATTCCTTACAAAAAATCTATTAAATTTGTAAAGGAGGCTTCTTCTCTTTCAAATATAACAATTGAAGGGATATATTCTCATTTCCCAGCGGCTGATGAAAAAAATAAAAAATTTACATTAAGCCAGATAAATATTTTTACATCTATTGTTGAACATCTCAAAGTCTCTGGCATAAAGCCCCGCTTTATACATATTTCAAATAGCGCTGGAATAATTAATTATCCGCAACTAAACTTTAATATGGTGCGCCCAGGCATTATGTTTTATGGCTACTTCCCAGATAATAATATTAAAAAAGGAGTAGATTTAAAACAGGGATTAAGTTTGAAATCATATATTACATTTATAAAAAAAACAGAAAAAAATACTCCTATAAGCTATGGGCATACATATTTTACAAAACGAAATGAAATAATTGCAACTGTATCTTGTGGATACGGGGATGGAATAAATCGGCTTCTTTCTAATAGTGGATATGTACTTGTAAAAGATAAAAAATGTAAAATAAGAGGAAGGATATGTATGGACCAGTTTATGATTAATGTAACAAACATAAAAAACATACGAACAGGTGATATAGCAACAATTTTTGGTAAAGATAATAAAAAGGAGATCAGACTGGAAAATATTGCAAAAAAATTAAATACCATACCATATGAAATATTATGTAATATAGGTGGAAGAGTAAAAAGAATTTATGTGTAAAAAATTTTTTATTTTTTTGAACTTATTTTTAACTACACTGAAAAAACAAAAAACAATAAGAAAACACTTTTATAGTGGAGTAGCACATTACACCTCAGGCAATTATAAAGAAGCATTAAAACTTTCTCCATTCATTCTTAGACTTTAAAAAAATATAGAAAAAATGCAAAAAGAGACTAAAGAGAGCCAAATAATTTGACTTTTGGAGTTTTTTTTAATAGTTTTTATTTACAATTTCCGGGAGATAATATTATGCTTAAGAGAACTGATTATTGTGGTGAATTGAAAGAAAGTGATGTTGACCGTGAAGTTATTTTAAATGGTTGGGTTCAGTCATATAGAGACCATGGCGGTGTCATCTTTATTGATTTGCGAGACATTACAGGAATTATGCAGATTGTCTTTAATCCAGAGTTAAGCACAGAGTCGCACAAAGTAGCAGAAAAACTTCGTTCAGAAGATGTAATTGCTGTTAAAGGTATAATAACCCGAAGAAGTGAAGATACTATAAATCCAAAAATCCCCACAGGAACAATTGAGCTTAAAGTAAAAGAAGTGGAAATTTTAAACAAATCTTTAACACCACCTTTTGAAATTATAGATGAAACAATAAATATTGGAGAGGAACACAGATTAGAATATAGATATATTGATTTAAGAAGGTCTGTGCTTAAACGAAATATTATTTTAAGACATAAAACCACACAGGAAATTAGAAATTTTTTAAATAAAAATAGATTTATTGAAATAGAAACACCTATATTAAATAAAAGCACACCGGAAGGTGCCAGAGATTTTTTAGTCCCAAGCAGACTTAATCCTGGTAAATTTTATGCACTTCCACAGTCTCCTCAGATTTTTAAACAGATTCTTATGGTTGCAGGTTTTGATAGATATTATCAGATTGCCAAATGTTTCCGAGATGAAGATTTGAGGAAAGATAGACAACCTGAATTTACACAGATTGATATGGAACTCTCTTTTATTGATGAAAATGATATCTATGCTATTGTGGAAGATATGTTCAAATATGTAATAAAAAATGTATATGATATTGAAATAGAGTCACCTTTTCCTAAAATTACATATAAAGAAGCAATGGCGAAATATGGGACAGATAAACCTGATACAAGGTTTAAGCTTCATCTTGTTGATATTACAGATTTAGCAGAAAAAACAAATTTTCAAGTTTTTAAGAAAGCAATTGAAAAGGGCGGGATTGTAAAATCTTTAAATGTGCCTGGCGGAGCAAAACTTTCAAGAAAAGAGATAGAAACCTTAACTGAATATGTTTCAATTTTTGGTGCTAAAGGGCTTGCGTGGATAAAAATCACGGATAAAGGACCTGAATCACTCTTATTAAAATTCATTCCTCAACAAGTGCTGAATGAAATTTTAAAGAGGAACCATTGCAAGCCGGGAGATATTCTGTTTTTTGGTGCTGATACTGAAAATATAGTTAATGCTTCATTGGGAAATTTAAGAATTAAAATAGCACAGATGTTTAAACTTATAAATGAAGACAAACTTAACTTTGTATGGATTTACAATTTTCCACTTTTAGAATATAGTGAAGATGAAAAGCGGTATATTGCGATGCACCATCCATTTACTTCACCAAAAATTTCAGAAGAACAAGTTGGCTCTGATTCAGAAATAATTGCAAATTTAAAGAAAAATCCTGAAAAACTTTTTGCACGAAGTTATGATTTAATATTAAACGGCACAGAGCTTGGTGGTGGCAGCATAAGGATTCATAAGAAAGATGTGCAGGAGGCAATGTTTGACGCATTAGAAATTGATAAAGAAACTGCGTATAAAATGTTTGGGTTCCTTTTAAAAGCACTTGAATATGGTGCTCCACCACACGGCGGAATTGCATTTGGGATGGATAGATTTGTTATGCTTATGCTAAAAGAAGATTCTATAAGAGATGTAATTGCTTTTCCAAAAACTCAAAAAGGTGTCTGCCTTTTAAGTGCTACCCCAGCAGAAGTAACTTCCCAGCAGCTAAAAGAACTGAGTATAAAATTGGATCTATAATTTTGGCAAAAATTAATTTAATTAAATTGTTATGTTAAAATTAAAAAAACTAAAAATAGCAGAAATAGTTTTAAAATATAGATAGCTATTAAGATATGACAAAAGATATAACAATACCACAACATAATTTACTCACTGAACTTGTTGGACCTGAAGATAGGCATATTAAATTAATTTCAAAAAATTTTAATATAAAAATATTCACAAAGGGAAATAAGCTATTTCTTGAAGGTGAGAAGACAGAAATAGAAAAAATTGAAAATCTTATAAATTCTATAATTGAAGCAATAAAAGCTGGTTACACTATAACTGGTTATGATTTAATGTATGGAATTAACCAGACAAAAAAAGGTGAAATAGTAAACTATTCTGATATCTTTAAAAATGCTATAAAAGTTTCCCTTAAAGGCAAGATGATTATACCACGAACTTATGGGCAAGCATATTATATTAAAGAAATTGAAAAAAACGATATTGTATTTGCAATAGGTCCTGCAGGAACAGGCAAAACTTATCTTGCTATGGCAATGGCTATTAATTATTTAATAAATGAGCGCGTAAAGAAAATAATTCTTACCAGACCTGTAGTTGAAGCAGGTGAAAGTCTTGGGTATTTACCTGGAAACATTGAAGAAAAAGTAAATCCATATTTGCGACCATTATATGATGCAATTTTTGATATGATGAGCTATGAAAAATTTGTTCGTCTTTCCCATACAGGGGCGATAGAAATTGCACCACTTGCATATATGCGTGGTAGAACATTAAATGATTCTTTTATAATTTTAGATGAAGCACAAAATACAAATCCTGAACAGATGAAAATGTTCCTTACACGTCTTGGTGTAAATTCAAAAACAGTAATTACAGGTGATATTACCCAGATAGATCTACCTGTAGATAAAAAATCAGGCCTTATTCAAATTCAACAAATTCTTAAAAAAATTGAAGGTATAAAATTTGTATATCTTACAAGTGATGATGTCGTAAGACATTATCTTGTTCAGAGGATAATTGATGCATATGAAAAATATAATGCAAAAAATAAATGAAAAAATCTCTAATCTTTATCAAATAGCAAAAAATCCAAAAGTCAAGATTGCATCTAAGGTATTTTTAATAGTGCTACTCTTTTTATGGACCTACAATCTTGCTACTTTGAGATTTAGAAAGCAACATCTTACATTGAAGGTTGGAGATATTGCACCTTATGACATAACAGTTGTGAATGATGTTGAATATGTTGATGAATATGCTACCCAAAAAAAAATAGAAATGGTAATTTCAAGAATTTCGCCAATATTTAAGTTGCGAATGGATATTACTGAAGAAAAAAAGAAAGATATTGATAATATATTTGATGAAATTGAAAAAATAGAAAATGAGAAAGATTTTGATAGTATGCTCAAAATTTTAAGAAATAAGCTCAAACTTAATAAAAAAATACTTACAGTAATTTTAAAATTTCACAGATTAAATAATTTCAGAATTAAAGCAAAAAACATTTTGGATTACATATATAAAAAAGGTATTACATCAATGAACAAAGAAAGTGTTAAGAAACTATCACACACAGGCTATATCCATAAAATTCAATTTTCTGCTTCTGGAGAAGAGATCTCAATAAAAAGTTCAATAAATGATATATTTTATATAAATGATATTCCCGTAGAAAAGATAACAAAAAAAATATATCCCAAATTACGATGGGATAAATCAAACGCTTTATCAAAATTCGTTAGAAAATTTTTAACGCCCAATCTGTTTTATGATAGAATTCGGACAGAAGAAAAAATAAAAGAAGAAATAAAAATGGTTGAACCTGTAAAAAAGAAACTTAAAAAAGGACAGGTTATTGTTAGATATGGTGAAGAAATTACAGAAAACCAATTTAAAAAGCTGAGCGAATTAAAACGTTATACAACACAAAGCAATATTACTTTAATCAGGAGTTATTTCTTTCTTTTATTATTATTATTTCTTTTATCAGCAATTTTACTTTTTATTTATGGTGGCAAATGGATAAAACAGGATAAATATTTTCTGTTTTTAATTGTATTTCTTTTTGTGATGGAAACTTTAAATTATTTCTTTCCAAAGGCAACAAGATTTATACCAGTAAGAATTGAAAACAGTTTATTTATACCAATTGGTGGAATAGGTATATTACTTCTATCTTTATCTACTCCACCAGTAGCATACATATTAACTGTATTTATTGCTATTGTTACAACATTCTTTATTGGTTTTGGTTTTCTTGATTTTATAATTATATTACTCGTTGGTTGTTTTACAGTTTTTATTGCAAGCATAGTTAAAAAACGACTCTTCACTTGGTATTTAGGCGTAATTATTTCTTTTATATATTTTATAATTATTTTTACTGTATTCAAAATTAATAATTACACACATCAACAATTTATAAATTCTGTCCTTATTGGCACATTAAATGGAATTGCTTCGGTAATAATAAGTAGAGGTTTTCTGCCATTATTTGAACACATATTTAATCTTCTTACTGAATACAGGTTACTTGAGCTTTCAGATTTAAATTCACCAATAATGAAAAAGCTACTAATAGAGGCGCCAGGAACATATCACCACAGCATAATGGTAGCCAATCTGGCTGAAACTGCTGCATTAAGTATAGGTGCAAATCCATTACTTGCGCGTGTTGGTGCTTATTACCATGATATAGGAAAAATAGAAAATCCAGAATATTTTATTGAAAATCAATTTGGTAATGAGAGCAAACATGATAAAATAAAACCTTCCATATCAAGTTCTATTGTAAAGTCACATCTTAAATACGGCGTTGAACTTGCAAAAAAACTAAGATTGCCTTCAGAAATTATAGATATAATAAAACAACATCACGGAACTACAGTTATAACCTATTTTTATAAAAAAGCATTAGAAGAAATCTCTGAAGAAGATAGAACAAGTATTATAACAAATTATCAATATGAAGGGCCTAAGCCACAGAGTAAGGAAGCAGCAATTGTTATGCTAGCTGATACTGTGGAAGCTGCATCACGAACCTTAAAAAAACCATCGCATCCAAGAATCGTTTCACTTGTAAAAGAAATTATAAATAATAGATTCCTTGAGGGAGAACTTGAAGAGTGCCAGCTTACTTTAAGAGATTTAAATAAAATAGCTCAAAGTTTTATTCAGGTTTTAAGTGGAAGGTTCCATTCAAGAATTGAATATCCTGAAAAAAAAGAAATAGAAAAACTTGAAAAAAATGGAAATAATTATAAGAAATAACTCTGAATTTAAAAAAATTTATAAAAACGAAATTAAAAAAGCAGTAGAGTATGTTCTCATTCAGGAAGCAAGAAGTAAAAATAAAATATATAAAAATTTCTTAAAAAAAGTTGGCATTGATAATATTGCTATCAATCTAATATTAACTAATGACAAAGAAATTAAAAAATATAACAAAAAATATCTTGGTAGAAATACACCAACAGATGTTATAGCATTCTCAATGATTGAGGATAGTTTTATTAGCCCAAATAATGTTGTTGGAGATATTATAATCTCGCTTGAAACAGTTAAAAAGAATGGCGAAATATATAAAACTGGATTCAAAAAAGAATTACTTTTAGTTGTAATTCATGGTGTTTTACATTTGCTTGGTTACGAGCACCCTGAGGGTCATTATAAATTAAAAGATATGCAATCTCAGATGCGGGAAAAAGAAAAAAAATATTTACAAAATGTATTACAAAGATAAAGGAATAGTATTAAAATCTGATGAATTAAAAGACGCAGATAAACTTGTTACTCTCTTCCTTTATGAAAATGGCAAAAATAGAATAGTTTTTAAAGGTGTATCTAAACCTAAAAGTAAAAAAGTGGCATCAGCAGAGCTCGGTTCATATATTGAAGTTTTTTTTTATAAAAAAAGCAAAAATGCTCCTTCTTATGCATCTGAAATTAAAATAATAAAATCATTTTCAAAAATAAGAGAAAATCCTGTTAAATTTCTATATCTAAATTATATACTTGAGCTTTTCTTGAACTTTTCACTTGAAGAAAAAAAAGATATTAAATTATTCAATTTTCTTTTAAATAGCTTAATAGCTCTACAAAGGGCAGATATAAAATCAATTGAATCAATAGTAAGATACATTGAATACAGACTAATTCAACTCAATGGAATTTTACCAGATTTCTCAAAATGTAATAAGTGCAATAAAAAAATAAATCAAGATGCAATTATTGACTTTAAAGAAAGCCATATCCTCTGCAAGAATTGTTATACATTCGTAGGGAACAAACATACCTGTTCACTACATTTAAAATATAATGTTTTAAAATATATTGATATTTTAAGTAAAAGTTCCTTTAAAAATATTAATTTCAACATACCTGCAACAATAAACAAAGAGATAAAGGTTATATTTTACAATCTTATTGTTAATTATCTTTCAAAAGAATTAAAATCATACAAAATAATCTATAAAATGCTTCAGGAGGACGATGCAAAACGGACCACAGAAAGTTGTGCACCGTCCCCATTTACTTTCAGTTGACATTTTAGAAACAAAATAATAAATTAACATCAACGAAAAAATAATTTTGAAAAGCAGGAGGTCAAAATGACAAATGTTGATATTCAGAAAATTATGGAGCTTTTACCACACCGTTATCCATTTCTTCTTGTTGATAAAGTTGTTGAATTTGAACCAGGGAAACGAATCGTAGCTATAAAAAATGTAACAATAAACGAACCATTTTTTCAAGGACATTTTCCTTCTATGCCTATAATGCCCGGAGTTTTAATAATTGAAGCTATGGCTCAAACTGGCGGAATCCTTTCTTTACTTGGAACTGATAAAAAAATAGATAAAGATAGCGTAATATATTTTATGGGAATTGATAAAGCTAAATTCAGAAAGCCTGTAGTCCCAGGCGACCAGCTTAAAATGGAAGTCTCTATCTTAAGACCTGGAAGTAAAATTACACAGTATGAAGCTAAAGCCTATGTAGAAGATAAGCTCGTAGCAGAAGCAATATTAACAGCTATGCTTGGAAAAAAATAATTTTAACACTTAGATATACCTATCCGATATTTTATAATAGATTATAATTAAGTTCTGTTGTAGTTCATTGTCCTTGTATTTTTTTATGGATTGTGTATGCGAAAAATTTTATTTTTAGTTTTAATTATTTCTCTTATTCAATCTTACTTGCTGAGTAAAGACTACTTTGAAGAGGCAAATCTTCTTTTTAATAAAGGTAAATACCTTTATGAACTTAAAGACTATTCTTCTTCTTTAAAAGTTTTTAAAACAATTGTTAGAAAATATAAATATAGTGAAGTATCTGATGAAGCTCAATTTTTTATTGGGAAAATATTATATTCAATTGGTAAATACAGAGCAGCTTTAGAAGAATTAAAAAAAACTATTAATGAATATCCCTATGAGAAAGTTGCCTCTAAATCCTACCTTAATATTGGATATATTTTTTTAAAATTAAACAATCCTGTAAAAGCTCAGCTGCAATTTCAGAAAATTGTAGATGAATATCCAGAATCTGATGAATTTGTAGAAGCAAAATATATGGCTGCACTTATTCTTTTTAATTATATTGGCGATGAGAAGCAGGCATTTATAAATTTCCAAGAAATTATTGAAAAATACCCAAAATCCGATTTTGCTGATAACGCACAATACTGGATTGGTGAATATTTCTATAACAAAAAAAATTATGCCCGGGCATTATCTGAGTTTCAAAGGGTAATTGATAATTACCCCACAGGTAATAAAGTCCCAGATGCTTTATTAAAAAAAGGGCTCTGTTTTATGAATATGAATAAATCTAAAATGGCACTTTTAACATTTCAAAGAGTTATAAATGAATATAAAGGTTTTCCTCAAGCAGAAACAGCTAAGAAGATGCTAAATAAAATAAATGAGTATCTGAACCAGAAAGAAATGAAAGAAACTGTTCAGAAATTAAAGAAAACTATTGAAAAGTTGAATAAAAATATTGAAGAATTAAAGACTTTAACTCAATCTAAAGAAATTTTAGAAGGCTCACCAGCAGAACAGAAGAATGTAAAAGCTTTTGAAATATATAAAAAGGCTAAAGCTTATTATGACTCCAAAAATTATAATGAGGCAATAAAACTATTTAAGCAGGTCTCTGAGAAATTTCCATCTTCTCCATTAGCCCCACGTGCACAGCTTATGATGGGTAAAATTTATTCTGATATATTTAACCCTAATAAGGATTATGGAAAAGCTATTATTGAATATCAATTGGTATTAACCCGTTTCCCCAGAAGTAAATTTACAGATGATGCTTTGTATGAAATAGGTAATTGCTATTGTAGTTTTGACCCTAAATTAAATCCAGATGGATTAAAAAAATATAAACAAGCAATAGAAATATATGAAAAGTTTTTAAATCTTTATCCTAAAAGTAAACTTGCCCCTTATGCACTTTTCAAAATGGGAATCTGTTATAGTAGTTATGATAAAATTGATAACCCAGAGGGACTGACTGAATATTATCTCGCTATCGCTTCGTTTAAAAAACTTATTGATAAATATCCTGAAAGTGATTTATGTGATAATGCTCAGTATTATATAGCAAAACTTTACGCTTCTTATGATAAAGAACGAAGACCTTATGGACTTAAAGACTATAATCAGGCTTTAATTGAATATCACAAACTTCTTTCACGCTATCCTGATAGTGATTTTGTTCCTTATGCCCAAAAATCTATTGATGAGCTGAACCAGATTATAAGCAAGTAATTTGTAGTTGCTGACATAAATATAAATAAATGATTAAATTGCGTGTAAGATATACTAACGCTATAATCATAACTACTCTTTATATTATAGGATTAGTATTTGCGTCTTTTTTTAAAATTCCTCTATATTTTAGTATTATAATTTTTATCATTGCTTTCTTATTATCTTTGAGATTAAAAAATTTAAAAATTCTACTTTTCTTGCTCCCATTTGGAATTGGAATAATTATTTATTCATCACCTATAAAAAGTATATATTATTATAAAGATATAAATACATTTCTCGGTAAAAAAAGTATAATAAAATTAAAAGTAACTACTCAGCCTCTGAAAAACAAAAAAGAGTATATCAGTTTTCTTGCAAAAATAAAAGAGATTAATGGGTATAAAACAAAAGCCACAATAAAAGTTTTTTCAAAAGTAAATAAAATAAATTATGGTGATGTTCTTTTAGTTCAAGGAAAAATAAAGAAGCCTGAAAGCCCAGATAATTTTGGTGAAATTAATTATAGTCTATATTACAAACGACTAAAAATTGCTGGGTGCTTGTTTCTAAATAGAAAAGAACAGATTTTATTATCAATACCTTTAAACAGATTCTCTCTTATTTTTATTGCGTGGATTGTAAAACAGGATATCAAAAATTATATTGAAAAATATTATTTAAAACTCCAGAAAGGATTCTTAAAAGCTGTGCTCTTAGGTGATAGACATTTTATACCTTTAAAATTAAAAAATATTTTTATAAATACAGGCACAATTCATATACTCGCTATCTCAGGACTTCACATCGGAATTATTATGTTTATTATTTTTAGCCTCTTAAGATTTTTTAAACTTTCTAAGAATTATAATTTAATAGTTACACTATTTGTTATTATATTTTACAATATTATAATTGGTTACAAAGCCTCAATTATTCGTGCAACAGCTATGTTTACTTCATTTATTATATGTTATCTTTTTGATAGAGATAGAGATTATCTTAATGCATTATTTATCGCCGCACTTTTTATCTTGATTTGTAATCCTGATGCAATAAAAAAAGTTTCATTTCAACTTTCTTTTCTTGCTACAGCTGGAATTATTCTTTTTACACCATATATTGAAAATTTATTCAAAAACACAAGAATCTATTCTTTAAAAATTGGTATTTATATAATAAAACTTTTTTCTGCTTCTATTGCATCTCAAATTCTTATATTACCTGTAATTCTTATAAATTATAAAAAATTTGCTTTAATCTCTATAATTGCTAATCTAATTGCAATTCCTCTAATTACTATTATACTTAGCATAAGCATTACTGGATATATTTTCTTTCATATATTGCCTTTTGTTACTTCTGCACTTTCTGCCTTGAATAATCTTTTAATTGCTATTTTAGTATATATTTTAAAATCTTTCTCATATATAAAGCCAATTTATTATCCAAAGCCATCAGTAGAATTTATCATAATTTATTACATTTTGATTTTTTTTATTTTTTACCAGAAATTTATAAATATCCCTCTGCTTAGCAGATATATATTTTACAAAGCGAACCTACAACATATTCTTATAGGAGTTTTGGGGTTAATAGTTTTATCCTCGTTTGTCTTTTCAAGTAAAAAAGATATTATTATGCGTAATTTATCTTTTAATCCTGAAATTATAATTTTTAATATAAATGGACGATGTATATTTATACGGACAGCCGGAAGTAAAAATATCTTAATTGATGGTGGATATAAAAAAGATGCTATTAAGCATATTATACCATTTTTACAACGAAACAAAGTGTCTCAAATGGATTATATATTCCTTACATCTCCATTAAAGGAACGAGCAAAAGGTTTGCTTTTGATTATAAAAAAATTTAATGTAAAACAGATTATTGATACTGGCTATCCTTGTGAAGAGTATCATTACCATAGATTAATAGAATTGATCACCGAAAAAAATATAAAATACAATATAGCTCACAGGGGTGCACAATTCAATATTGACAATCTAAAAATTTTAATTCTAAACCCGCCTCTATCTTTTTTTAGTAGAATTGACTCTACAAAAGTAAAAAAAGAAGATAATATAAAAAATAATTCAATGGTAATAAAAATTTTATGGAATAATTGGAAAATGTTATTAGGAGGTGACATAAAAAGTAGGGCAATTAAATTTTTAAGTAGAAATTTATGTGACAAATTAAAATCAAATTTAGTAATTTTACCTGATATTAATAAAAACGATTTCTCAATTTATAGGCTAATAGAATGTGTCGGACCTGAGATAATAGTTGTAAACAAAAAATTTACATTTTTTGAAAGATATGACAAAAAGTTTATAAAAAAAGTTGCAAAAGATTACAATGCAAAATTACTTTTTACACAAAATGATGGCGCAATAAAAATATATGAAAAAGATGGGAAAATCAAATACATTACAAGCAAGTAAAATAATAACATCTCCTTCGCTACTTAAAGAATTTTTGAAGGAGAATTCTATTTCACTTAAAAAAAGATTGGGACAAAATTTCCTTTTTGATAAAAATATCATTACGAAATTAATAAAAAGTATGGATTTAAAGAAAACAGATACCATTGTTGAAGTTGGTGCAGGTATTGGAAATATATCAATTTTTTATTTACCTAAAATAAAATATGCCTATCTATTTGAAATAGATAAAGGGCTTACAAAAATACTAAAAAATTTTATAAATTTTAAAAATGTAGAAATTTTGCATACGAATTTTTTAAAAGGAATAGATTTAAACAAAATCTTAGATAAAAACAAAAAATACAAGTTTTTTTCTAATCTTCCTTACAGTGTTGCAACACAAATTATAATAAAAGTTATTGATAATATTCAATTTTTTAAAGAAATATATATTATGGTGCCAGAAGCAATATATAATCGGATGATTTCACCACCTAAGAGTAAAGATTTTTCCAGATTTACAGTAATGATTCAATCATTTTTTAGAATAACTTATCTTTTTTCTGTAAGTAAAAATTCGTTTTTCCCGGTGCCGGAAGTTGATTCTATATTTCTAAAAATGGTTCCTATATCTCAATCTACAATTAAATATACAGAAATGAGCTCTTTCAAAAAGTTTTTACAGATACTTTTCAGTTCCCGGCGCAAGAAGATTAAAGGAGCTCTTCAAAAAATCTATAGTTTGTATCATATACCTGAAAATTATGGATACTCAATTGCAAATGAATTAAATATAGACCTATCTGAAAGAATTCAAGAAATTTCAGTAAGTAGTATAGTAAAATTATTTAAAAAGATTAT
>Ga0164318_10004171_pt1 | contig 13828 bp, 8 predicted proteins | sample GuaBasSedimGuay9_FD_113734 | JGI IMG/M metagenome (GOLD analysis project Ga0164318, IMG submission 113734) | Subseafloor sediment microbial communities from Guaymas Basin, Gulf of California, Mexico - Guay9, Core 4571-4, 0-3 cm | ecosystem: Environmental > Aquatic > Marine > Hydrothermal vents >...
TAAATCGAATTTATATTTTTCCCTGACTTTAATTTTTTCCGCACTATTTTCAATGACTGTAGGAGAAATTATACTTATGGATCTGTTCCCGTCATTAAATTGGGAGATTTTAATTAAAATAAATTACATTTCAAATTATTTAAGATCATTGTTTTTCTCCTTGTTTATTTATTATGTTTTTCCTAAAGAATTAAACAAATCGTTTTTTAAAATATTAACCGGTTTTGTCACTGCAATAATAATTTTCATCATTGTCGTTCCGGCAATTATCTATACTAAAACTTTATTTATATTTTTAATAATAACCGGCATTATCTTAATTTATGTCATATACGGACAAATTAAAGCTATTATAAATAAACGACCGGGAGCTGTATATTCTTTTCTGGGAGTATTATTTTTACTTGGCACTTCCGTTAATGACATTTTAAAAGAATTACAAATTATTGATACTTTTTCTCTGACCATTTTCGGTATTTTTATTTTTATTATTTTACATTCCTATCTGATTACGCTTCAAAATACGTTCTCATACAAAGCAATCAAACGAATTATTGAAAATATCAGAATCAGAAGTACAGTTAAAGATGTCCTTTTTTCGGCAGAATCTTATGATTTAACAGCTCCTTTAAAAGCAATTTCTGAAGTCATTGAAACCGATCGCTCATTAATTTTTATTAATTCCGAAAATGATTGGATAGCAACAAATGAATATTTAAAGAAAACAGACAGTACTAAAACCATTCAAATAAAAGTATTTTCAGGAATAGAAAATACATACTTTTCATCCTTTAACGTAAAAAAAGCAATTTCATTAAAAGAACCGACATATACAATTATCAGAGATACCGTAAAAGCAAAAGATCTAAAATATTTCGAAGACTCAGGGATTTATTCCGCATTATCTTATCCGCTGATAAAGGATGACAATGTTATGGGTCTGTTATATTTTGAAAATTATAAAGGGAAAAATGATTTTAATAAATTTACAATTGAAATTTTAGAAGATATTAAACCGCAAATTCTTGTATTTACGGACAATTATACGGCATATAACAATTTAAAGAAACTTAATGCTAAATTAGAAAAAGAAGTTTATAATAAAACGAAAGAAATTGAAGCAAGAACAGATGAACTTAAAATATTGAGAAATAAACTGGAAAAACAAAATATCCAAACTTTTAAAATTTCTCAAGAATTACAAAAACAAACTGAAGAAATTAATGACGGAATTAATTATTCCGAGAAAATTCAAAAAGCACTTTTAACAGACGAAAAAAATCTTAAAAATTTCTTTCCCGAAAGTTTTATTTTTCACCGTACGATAAATAAGCTGATCAGTACATTTTATTGGTATCATCAAATCAATACTAATGAAATTATATATGCTTCCGTAAATTCACGGGGATCCGATGTAAGCAGTGCTTTAATTTCAATTTTAACAACACAACTTTTAAACGATATCATTATTTACAATCACAATTATTCGCCGAAAATTATTTTAAATCAAATTCAGGAAAGCTTTGAAAAATATTCTGAGAAAATCGGTGCTGTTGAAATTGTACTTTTTTATTACAACAAAGAGAAACAAGAAATTTTATTTTCCGGTGCAAATCTTTCTTTATTCTATTCTTATGAAAACCATTTGATTGAATATAAATCAAATGACAAACCCTTGCAAGGTAAAAGCGAAAATAATAATTCCAAACGGTTTTTTTCAAATAAAAAAATTAACATAAAAACAAATACAAGTATATTTATTTGTGCAGGTAATATGGAATGTAATGACAAAAATTCAAAACCGGGTTTAAATCAAAAAAAGAAACTCATCAGTCAATTAACTAATATCACTGACTACAAAGATGATATCTTAAAAGAGAAATTTCAAGATTTTTTTTCGGACACACAAAAAGAAGATATTTTAATTACGGGAATAAAATTCTGACATGCTCAAGAAAAAAAGAACATATTACGGTATTCTGTTTTTTGCACTTTTAAATTTAATTGCATTTAAAAGTGAGAGTCAACCTACTGCAACAGAAGGAAAACTTGATTTAAGCTCCTTTAATTTTAAGGAAAATAAATTTGTTAAATTAACCGGGGTATGGGAATTTTATCCTTCTAAATTTTATAATCCTTCAGATTTCAAAAAAGGAACTGAAGAAATTCCTAAATTTGTCAGCATTCCTTCGTTATGGAACAAAGCCCTTTTCCCCGATACAAAAAAACCTAATATCGGTTTCGGCACTTACCGATTACAAATAAAAATTCCTGACAGTATTAATATTTTTGCCTTGAGATTAAAACGTATTGAAACTTCTTATAAAATTTGGATTAATAATAAACAAATTATTGAAGTAGGGAAAATCGGAAATACTGTTGAAACAGCATATCCTCAACAAAAAACCGTTACAAAAATATTTTCAACAGATAAAACCGATTTAGATTTAATCATACAAGTCAGTAATTTCAAACATCGAAAAGGAGGAATAGCAAATTCGATAGTATTAGGCCCTGCAAACCAAGTAATTACGGAAACGAAACAAGCACGCGGATACGAAATTTTCATTATCGGGGTATTAATTATTATGGCTGTTTTCCATTTAGGACTTTATATTGTAAGAAGAAAAGATCGGTCTTTGCTCTTTTTTGGTTTATTGTTAATTACAGAAATAATCAGTATGTCCGTAAACGGAGAAACATTACTGACATATTATTTTCCGAATACGGATTGGCTGATTCTCAAAAGAACAGATTACATCAGTAATTTTGCACGAGTTACATTTTTTGCTTTATTCTTTTTTTATCTTTATAAACCGATTATCAACAAATATTTTGTCCTGGCATTATCAGGAATTAATATTCTGTTGACATTATTTGTATTGTTTACTGATTTACATACTTTTTCCTTCACCTTATTCATTTTTCTGATTCTTTCGGCATTGACTTTAGTTTATGTTCTGTACGCACAATTTAAAGTATTGTTTGAAAAAGAAGAAGGTGCTTTAATCCCTCTTATCGGGACTTTAGCGTTATTAATCACTGCTGTAAATGACACATTATATGTTTCCGGATTCTTTAATTCAATATATTTAGTTCCCGTCGGTTTGTTTGTATTTATTTTTTCGCAATCCTATTCATTATCTTTTAATTTCTCAAAACTCTATAAACATAAAGAAGAGTTAAACAATTTAATCTCTGACATTGAAGACCTTAAAAATGATCTTCTAATAAATAAAAGTTTTGACATTTATAATTCTTTCGAAATTTTATGTCAAAATATGAATGCTGACAGAGCTATTCTGTTTACTTTAAATGAGAAAAATGAAACCGAATTTAAAGCTAATTTCCCGAAAGAAGAATTTAATAAATATCAAGAGCAATATCCCCAAGGTACAATAATTCGAGCAATTAAACATAAAGAAACAGTTATAATTCACAAAACATCGGGGAGTTCTTATTACAATAAAAATTATTTAACTAAATATCCTGCAAATTCATCACTAACTGTTCCTTTTAAAGTTTCCGGTCAAATAAAAGCCATTGCATATTTTGAAACAAATGATAAAAAACATTCGTTTACCAAGCATAACGGACAGGTTTTGGAAGGAATAGCAACTCAAGTTATCGGATTAATCAACAGTTCTGATTTATTTATTAAAACAGAAAATATTCAAAAAAATCTGGAAAAAATTATTGAAGCACGAACGAAAGATGTAACAAATCAAAAAAATCTACTGGAAAATCAAAAAGATGAAATAGAAGCCGTTAATAATCAACTTACGGAAAAACATGAAGAAATTCAAACTAAAAATACGATTATTACGGAAAATATTCAATCGGCCGGTTTAATTCAATCGGCACTTTTACCGGATGATAAATATCTTTATACCTTATTTGAAGATATTTTTATATTGTTCAGACCCAAAGAAATTGTAAGCGGAGATTTTTATCAAGTTAATGAAGTAAAAACAGATACCGGTGAAAAAAATATCATTTTTACACTTGCTGATTGTACGGGACACGGTGTTCCCGGTGTTTTAATGTCATTAATAGGAAATGATCTTATTAAAAATGTCGTAATAAACCGAAAAATATATAAACCTGCCGGCATTTTAAATCAAATTCAGAAAGATATTGCCAAAAAATTAACTCAATCCGAAGATACTAAAAAAATTAAAGACGGAATGGATATGGCCGTCATTAATTATAATCCGGCTAATTACATGCTTGAATATGCCGGAGCAAAAATTGATTTGCTTATTTTACGAAACAATAAAATCACTGAAGTAAAAGCTGACAGACTATCAATAAGTGCGGAACGTCATAAAAAATTGAAAGACAGGAATTTTAAAAATTACAAAATTCAATTAAAAAAAGGCGATGTTTTATATTTGGCAACAGACGGATATCAAGATCAATTCGGAGGTGAAAACGATACAAAATTTATGAAGAAAAATTTCAAAGCTTTATTTGAGGAAATCGGTAACTTGCAATTTGTTATTCAACGAAGCCGCTTACTTAAAACCTTAAACAAATGGCAAGGAAAAAATATTCAAAATGATGATATTACCGTAATCGGAATAAAAATTTAACGGGTTTTCCCTGCCTGCCGGCAGACAGCTTTATGACCTTTGAAAATTATAAAAACAGAACATGAAAACAAAAAAAACCGGCTCTGAAAACCGGTTTTTTTATTTTCATAAATGAATGTTTAGTCTTCCGGAGCAATAGCTTCAACAGGGCAAACATCTGCACATGCACCGCAATCCGTACATAATTCGGGATCGATAGTGTAAAAATCTGCACCTTCGGAAATTGCTTCAACAGGGCATTCGTCAATACAAGCACCACATGCGGTACATTCATCAGGATTAATGTAATAAGCCATAATTTTAAATTTAAATTGTCAAAATATAATTTTTCGCAAATGTTATAATAATTTTTAAATTTTCAAACCGAAACAGGAATATTTTATTATTTATTATCATTCAAAATTTGAATTGCTTTTTGCAAGTCAATATCTATTTCCCTGATAATCGGATAATATCCTTTATTATCAATAATATTTCTGGCAATATAAGCTTTCAAACGTGTATTAATAACATGTTTTGAAAAACGTAAATCTTGTTGATTTTTTTTAATACCGTTATTACCGGCATATGTTACAAACTCTTTTAAAACATTATTTTTTTCAAGATACGTATTAATCTTATCATACGTTTTTAATGCTGACAATTCTTTCCTGTATTCATCTGCAAATGTTAAGGCAAATCTGTATATCAATCCTTTTGCCGTCAGAGCTCTGTAATACAATGTATAAGCCGATGTGTCAACAGCAACAAAATAATCCGGCATAATACCGCCGCCGCCGTACACAATTTTCCCGCCGGGTGTTGTATATTTTAAACTGTCGGGGAACTTTGTACTGTCTGCCGAAGAAAATTCTCCGTCATAAGCTCTGTGATAAATATCGGCATAATATTCTTCATAACCGTCTTTATAGGATTTTTGAATGCATCTTCCGACAGGTGTGTAATACCTTGCCGTTGTAATTCGCACGCCCGACCGGTCTTTAAAATCAAATTCTTCTTGAACCAGTCCTTTTCCGAAAGATCGTCTTCCGATTATTACACCTCTGTCATTATCTTGTACGGCTCCCGAAACAATCTCGCTTGCAGATGCCGTCCACGCATTTATTAAAATTGCTAATTTTACATCAATCATTGAATGATTTTCCGTTGATTTATAATCGGTTCGTTTTCGATAAGCCCCTTTTGTAAAAACAATCATTTTACCGGCAGGAAGAAATTCATCAACAATATTAACGGCTTCTCCTAAATAACCGCCGCCGTTATCTCGCAAGTCCATTACCAATTTGGTCATTCCTTTTTTTCTTAACTTAGCGGCAGCTTTCATAAATTCGTCATAGGTCGTTCCGGCAAATCTGCTGATTTTTATATATCCCGTATTTTCATTCAACATATACGATACATCCACACTGTACAAAGGAATTTTATCCCTGGTAATTTCAAAAGAAATCAAATCATTTATTCCTTTTCTTTTAACACCGATTTTGACTTTTGTTCCTGCCCGCCCTTTTAAAAGCTTCATAACACCGTCATTGGAAATTCCGATTCCGGCAATTAAAGAATCATTAACCGTGACAATACGGTCACCGGCTAAAACTCCTATTTTTTCGGAAGGACCGCCGGAAATTGTATTTATAATCATTACCGTATCATTTTGAATATTAAATTGCACTCCGATACCGTCAAAATTTCCGTCCAAACTTTCATGTGCTTCATCATTTGCCTTAGGCGGTAAATAAGATGTATGCGGATCTAAATTTTCAAGAATTTGCGGTATGGCAATTTCCGTTAAACTGTCAACAGAAATTTTTTCAACATAATTGGTATGAATTAATTGTAAAATCGCATTGATTTTATCGTTATAAGAAGCTTCCGTTGCAGAAGTAAAATTAAAATTCTCCGTTTTTTGCGGAAACAAATTGCGACCTATAAACATACCGGCAACCAAAACCAATGCAATTATTATCGGAGTATATATTGCTTTTTTTGAATTTTTATATTCCATTATCAGAGTTATAAAGTTATAAAGTTAAAAGTTTGAAAGTTTGAAATTTGAAATTATTTATTGTTAATTTTCAGATTAACAAGTTCAATACCGGCTCTTTCCAGTATCTCAAGACCGTCAGTTATTCTGTATTTCTCATCAAAAATAACTCGTTTTATGCCGGCTTGAATGATTAATTTAGAACATTCCATACACGGAGAGGTTGTAACATAAAGTGTTGAACCATCGCTGCTGTTATGTGATTTTGCCACCTTCGTTATGGCATTAGCCTCTGCATGAAGCACATACGGTTTTGTAGTATTGTTTTCTTCTTCGCATATATTCTCAAATCCTTCCGGCGTTCCGTTATAGCCGTCAGATATAATCATTTTATCTTTAACGATTATTGCACCGACTTTTCGCCTTTTACAATACGAATTTTCTGCCCAAATATGAGCCATTCTTAAATAGCGTTCGTCTAATTTATATTGTTTGTCCTTTTTCATTTTGTATAATTCTGTTGAACCTGATAAGTCACAAAAGAAATCATATATTTTTTCTTTTGTCTTCAGATTATATTTTATGTGGTTTTAGTCATTTCTTTTACAGTTTTTAAAATTCCTTCGGTATCATAACCGCAAATATGATACAATTCTCTTTGGGTTCCGTGTTCGATAAATTCATCGGGAATACCGAGTCGATTTACTTTTGAAGTATAATTATTTTCATTTTTAAATTCGAGAACGGCACTGCCGAAACCGCCTTGTATCACACCGTCTTCCAGAGTCATTATATAATCAAACTTTTTGAAAATTTGATGTAATAATTTTTCATCGAGCGGTTTTACAAAACGCATATCATAATGTGCAACACTGATGTTTTCTTTTTCAAAATCATCTTTCAGTTCCGAAACTAAATCACCGATTGCTCCGATACTTAAAATTGCAATATCTTCACCTTCTTTAATAATACGACCGGTTCCGATTTTAATTTCTTTCATCTCGGTTTTCCAGTTCGGCATAACTCCCCTGCCCCGCGGATATCGAATTGAAAACGGTCCTTTATCGGGAAGTTGAGCAGTGTACATTAAATTTCGTAATTCCGATTCGTCCATCGGTGCCGAAACAATCATATTCGGAACAATTCGCATATATGCCAAATCAAAAACACCGTGATGCGTTGCTCCGTCATCACCGACTAATCCGCCTCTGTCGAGACAAAACACTACATTCATTTTTTGCAAAGCTACATCATGAATCAACTGATCATAAGCACGTTGCATAAATGTTGAGTAAACATTGCAAAAAGGTAACATTCCGTCAACGGCAAGTCCCGCAGAAAACGTTACGGCATGTTGTTCGGCAATTCCGACATCAAAAGCTCTTTCGGGCATGGCTTTCATCATAATTTTTAATGAAGAACCTGAAGGCATTGCAGGTGTAATACCTACAATTTTTTCATTCTTTTCGGCAAGTTCAACGATGGTATTTCCGAATACATCCTGAAATTTCGGTGCTTGAGAAATATTTGATTTAACGGAAATTCGTTCTCCGGTTTGTTTATCAAATTTCCCGGGAGCATGCCAAGTTGTTTGGTCTTTTTCGGCAGCTTCAAAGCCCTTCCCTTTCTTTGTCAGAACATGAAGCAATTTAGGACCTTTAATATCTTTTAAATCCTCAAGAATTGTTACTAATTGGTTAACATCATGTCCGTTAACAGGTCCGAAATAGCGCATATTCATAGACTCAAACAAATTGCTTTGTTTCATAATTAAAGACTTGATACTGCCTTCAATTTTTTGAATAAAAGCTCTTGTATTAGGTCCGAATTTTTTAATCTTTCCCAGCTTATTCCAAACCTCATCTTTAACTTTATTATAGGTTTTAGACGTCGTAATATCCAGTAAATATTGATTTAAAGCACCCACATTCGGGTCAATCGACATATTATTGTCATTCAAAATAACCAATAAATTTGATTTTTGAACCCCGGCATTATTCATCCCTTCAAAAGCCAAACCGCCGGTCATGGCACCATCACCGATAACGGCAACCACATGCCGGTCTTCTTCACCTCTTAAACAAGCCGAAACTGCCATTCCCAGAGCTGCGGAAATAGATGTTGAAGAATGTCCGACACCGAATGCATCATATTTACTTTCAAAAATTGACGGAAAACCGCAAACACCTCCGAGTTGTCTGTTTGTACAAAAGTTATCACGTCTTCCGGTAAGAATTTTATGCCCGTATGCCTGATGTCCGACATCCCAAACCAGTTTATCATAAGGTGTGTTAAAAACGTAATGCAAAGCCACGGTTAATTCCACAACTCCCAGACTGGATGCAAAATGTCCCGGATTATCAGAAACAATATCAATTATATATTGACGAAGTTCATTTGAAATTACAATTAATTCTTCGTATTTATACTTTTTAAGATCTTCGGGGGAATTTATATGTGTAAGATATTTATAGTCTTCCGTTGCCATATTCTTAGTTCAATTTTAACGGACAAAGATAAAGAATATTTCATGATATTCCGGATGAAATTTGAAAATGATGTAAATCGAAAAAAAACAGCTTGAAAAAAGTTTATTTTTTTATAAACATTTCTGATTTATTATCGTAATTCAGAAAATAAGTCCCGGTTTTTAATTTACTCACATCAACTTCAGTGTCAGAACCGGTTTTTATAAGTTTACCGTAATAATCGTAAATTTCATAATGCGTAAATCCGGAAAAAAACAATTTTTGGGCTGTTTTTCCGCCGTTTCCGGGAATAAACGTAATTTCGGGTACATTATTGAAATATTCAACATTTTGAGAATAATGAGGTTTTTTATTGCTTCCGATTTGTTTAATACGAAATTTGTTAACACCCGAATTGAAATCAATACTGTAACGATAACGATTTTCACCGCCGGTTCCTTTCCCTTTAACAGAACCGATGCGAATCCATTTATTCCAACGATATTGTTCAATAATAAACGGTAAACTTCCGTGTTCCTTCACAGTTGTCCAATTCAAAAAACCGTCTTTGTCAACACTGATGTTTTTTATTTCAAATGTGCTTTCGGGTGTCAACACTTCAGGATTCAGAACTCTCGGAGTGCATCCTTTTTTATGTTTGATTACAACCTTAATTAATGCACCATATCTGAAATTATAAATACTTAAATCTATTTCAAAAAAGGAAGAATTTATTTCATCGGTTGTTGTTCTTCCGTTAACAAGAACTTCGGAAACACAAAATCCGACACCGGTTGAAGCATACGGATTTTCAACATACAGATTCTCACCTTTGTAAATGCCGTCTAAAACAATTTCACCGGCAAAAGAATCTTTTACAAAAAAGTTGCTTATGAGAAAAAGTGTAATGACAAAATATTTAAACAGATTAACGAAATTTAACATTTTCTGTATAATAATTTTCAATATCGACTGACAAAGATATTTGAATTAATTAAAATAACTATAAATTATTTAAGAATATTGTTCAATTATTTGAAGTAAAACATCCGGAGCTTCATTTTCAGGAATATTTCTTCGAATAACTTCTTTGTTTTTATACAAGGTAACCTTACCGGTTCCGGTTCCTACATAACCGAAATCAGCATCGGCCATTTCGCCTAATCCGTTAACGATACAACCCATAATTGCAATTTTAACACCCTTTAAATGAGCTGTTTTCTCTTTTATTTTTGCCGTTGTTTCTTCCAAATTAAATAAAGTTCTGCCGCAGCTCGGACACGAAATATATTCCGTTTTTGTAATTCGAGTTCTGCATGCTTGTAAAATTCCGAAACTTAATTCATTTGCTTTTTCAATATCTTCCGGTTTCCCGGAAATCATTATTCCGTCTCCGAAACCGTCAATAAATAAGGCGCCGATTTCTGCCGATGCTTTTAAAATTGCATAGTCGTTAATTGTTTCAAATGTTTGTTTTAAGATTATCGGATTATTAATACCATATGCTTTGGTTTTTATAAAAAATGCTCTTCCGTAATGAATTGCAGAAGCAGAATTGGTCAAATTCAAAATAAAAACCGACTGATTGTATTTTTTCAATTTCACAAAATCCGTTTTTTGAATTTCGGAAGCATTGATTTCAATAAACTGAATTTCAGAAACATGTTCTTCTTTTAAATCATTGTATCCCAAATAATTATAACGGTTTTTTTTATTTTCGGAAATAATTCCGGTTTCTGCAGGCAGATTATAATTAAAATTTTCATTGTTAATAAACAGATAATCTGCTGCTAAATCTGTTTTTTCAAATGTGTTTTCCTTTTCATTGAAAATAAAACCACTTTCTTTTATACCGTCAGAATTACATTTGCCGGAAATATCCGAAATAACAACCGGAACATTATTTCCGCCGATATTTATTATCTCGGAAGATTTGCGTTTTTCATAATCCGTAAAAGTTCGATCCTTGATTTCCGGAAAATCAGTTATGCTAAAAGTTGCTAAATTTCCGAAATTAAACAGCTCAACAATTTTTTTTGCAACGGGAATTTCTTTTGCCGGTGATTCGGTTAACGAAACTCTGACAGTATCACCGATTCCGTCTGCCAATAAAGTTCCGATACCGGCAGCAGATTTTATTCTTCCTTCCAAATCGTTTCCGGCTTCGGTAACACCCAAGTGCAAAGGAAAATTCATGTCCTCTTGTCGCATTTGTTGAACCAAAAACCGATTGGCATAAATCATCACCAGCGGATTGCTCGCCTTCATGGAAATAACAATGTCATTAAAATTTTCAGCTTTGCAAATACGCAAAAATTCCATGGTTGCTTCGGTCATGCCTTCAGGAGTATCACCGTATCTGCTTAATATTCTGTCGGATAAGGAACCGTGATTCGTACCGATACGAATGGCCGTTTTATGTTCTTTACAAATATTAAGAAGCGGAATAAAATTCGTTTTTAAACTTTCAACTTCTGCGGTATATTCTTCGTCGGTATATTCAATATGTTTAAATTGTTTTAAATCGGCATAATTTCCGGGATTAATCCGAACTTTTTCAATAATTTTTGCGGCAAGTTCAGCCGCTTTCGGACTGAAATGAATATCCGCAATCAAAGGAACATCAAATCCTCTTTTTTTCAGTAAGGTTTTTATATCATTTAATTTTTCGGCAACTCGTGTTGTTTGAACCGTTAATCGCACATAATCGGCACCGGCTTCGGTAATTTCAATAATTTGATTGACCGTTGCTTCAACATCCGATGTATCGGTATTGGTCATTGACTGTATTCTTATCGGTTCATCACCCCCGAGAGGAATTGCTCCTATTGATATTTTTTGTGTTTTAATTCTGTTATAATTGAAATAATCTTCGATATACATTTTTTATTGTTTTATAATCTTGTCTGTGTCAAGTAGGTTCAAAAACTTTTTAATTTTACGAACTTTTAACTCTATATTTGCAAATATTGTTGTCCGATTGAAATCTTATAAACAGGTTAAAACCTTAATGTCGGTGATTTTTTTCAGCCCCCGACTTAAGTCGGGGGTTAATATAAAACCCGACAAAAACAAGGACTTTAGTCCTTTTTAATAAACTCATATAGAAAGACATAATAAATATTCCGTATTTTTACATATTTTATAATTAATCGGATAACATTATTTGCAAATATATTATAATATCAAGTTTAAGCATATTTTATTTTAAATACCAAAGAAGATGTCATTAAAAGCAGAAAATATTACAAAAATATACGGTAATCAAAAAGCACTTGACGCCGTAAGTTTTACAATAAAAACAGGAGAAATTGTCGGTTTTTTAGGTCCCAACGGTGCCGGAAAATCAACCATGATGAAAATTATTACCGGTTTTATTTCTCAAAACAGCGGTGATATTTTTGTAAATAATTTGAATACAAAATCGAATATAAAAGAAATTAAGCAGCAAATCGGTTATTTGCCCGAACACAATCCGCTTTATCTTGATATGTTCGTAAAAGAATATTTGAATTTTGTTGCGAAATTGTATTCCGCAGAAAATTATAAACTTCGTGTTTCTGAAATTATCGAACAAACCGGTTTAACGAGTGAGCAAAACAAAAAAATCGGTGCTTTATCCAAAGGATTTCGTCAAAGAACGGGACTTGCAGCCGCATTAATTCATAATCCGGAAGTATTAATTCTGGATGAACCGACAACGGGACTTGACCCCAATCAAATAATTGAAATAAGAAACTTGATAAAAGATGTCGGAAAAGAAAAAACCGTTATGCTTTCAACCCATATTATGCAGGAAGTTGAAGCCATTTGCGACCGTGTAATCATTATCAATAAAGGACAAATTATTGCCGATAAACCGGTTGCGGAAATAAATAAACTTACTCGAACAAAAAAACAATCCGTTTTAACAGAATTTGCCGAAGATATTAACGAAAGTATTTTCGAACAACTTTCCGAAACCATTTCTTTCAGAAAAGTGAAATCAAAATCTTTTATTTTTGAAAGTGATACGGACAAAGATATTCGCCCGGAAATTTTTCATTTTGCCGTCAATCAAAAGTTAACAATCTTAACATTACAACAAAAAGAGCAAAATTTAGAAGATATTTTCAGAATGTTGACACAGTGAAATACGAAAATTTGAAATTTGCATCCTTCATCTTTTGCAAACAAATAACTCATATAATATGAAAAAAATAAGTATAATAATAATTCTTCTTTTTTTGAACAATTATATAATAAGTCAAGAAACTGTTTCTTCTTTTTTATTTAATAAGTTAAATCTTAACAATAAAACTTTAACTACAAAAGACCAAAAAACAGATTCTTTTATTTTATCCGGTTTTGATTTTCACCTTTTTAAACCTGCAAATAAAAAAAGCAATAAAAAAGATTCATATAAAATATATTATAAAAATAATCAGATTGTTAAAATTTCGAAGATCGTTAACTTAAAAAAAATCATAAAATATAGTTTGCATATATTTTCTGTGAATAAAAATATTAAAATCGGTTTTATTTTTATAACAAATAAGGAACATGAGAAAGAAATATTAAATAGTTTATTTATATTTGATTTAAGAAATTCAACATCATTTTTTATAGAATTTGAACAAATATTTTATATAACCGGTTTCGTGACGGACAATTCAGAGAATATACTCTACGAAGAATATCCGGTTGAATTCGACAATATTAACCAAATAAGAACAATTATAGTGCTTGATAAAAATTTAAACCCTATTTCTAAATATAATTTTTCAGAAGGAAGTATTGTTTCA
>Ga0164318_10004173_pt1 | contig 13826 bp, 9 predicted proteins | sample GuaBasSedimGuay9_FD_113734 | JGI IMG/M metagenome (GOLD analysis project Ga0164318, IMG submission 113734) | Subseafloor sediment microbial communities from Guaymas Basin, Gulf of California, Mexico - Guay9, Core 4571-4, 0-3 cm | ecosystem: Environmental > Aquatic > Marine > Hydrothermal vents >...
CGCGGCTGGCAGCGTTTCACCCTGGATCAGTTGAATCTGCAGGGAGACGCGGTGCAGAAGGCCGGCGCCCACCTGACCGCCGCCGGCAGCCAGCTCGCAGGGGATCCCCGGTTCGGGTGGGACCCGGAGACCGTCCGGCAGCTGTTGCTGGATCTCAAGGCTGCCCTGGCCGGCCGCACCGGGGCTTCCGGCGGGGCCGGGGCCGGCGTGGCCTCGGACCTTTCGGACCGACTGGCCAAGCTGAGTTTCCAGATCGGCATGGAAGTCGCCCGCCTGGGCAATCGCGGGGAACGGCTGGGGCCCATGGCCCAGACCTTGGAAGAGCTGACGCGGACCATCCGACAGCAGGGCGGTGACGGAGAAGCGGCTGCGGCAGGGAGTACGGGCATTTCCGGAGGCCTTCTGGAGCGTCTGGAAGAACAGCTTGCAAGCCTGGATAAAGCGGCTGGCAGGCCGCAGCGGAACCTGCCCCAGCTGGTCCGGAAGCTGGGCGAGGCAGCCAGGGATGCCGCCGGCAACCTGGTCAAGATCGCCGACAGCTTCGAGCCCCAGTACGAACGCCTGGACAGGATCGGGCAGGTCTGCGCGGAATTGACGGGAGTTCAGTTCGATGCCGCGGGGGCTTCGGACCACGGCGGCCCGGATCTGCAGCTGACCCAGTTCGATCCCTTCCTGAAGAAGGAGCCGGAGGAGGACGTCGCGGTCATCGACCCGTTCCTTGAGCGGCAGGAGACGGTGACCGTACAGGGAAGCGCCCTGGACCCCTTCCAGGTTTCCAACAACGTTCTGCCGGGCCAGGAGGATGTCTTTGCTTCTACGGACGCCGACCCGGCCGAAACCGGGCTTCCGGGCCCGGAAGATAAGGTGTACGATCTGGCCGAACTGGGTGCCAAGCGGATCGACCGGGACGATGAACGGGTTTATGACCTGGCCGAGTTCGGAGCCGTCCTGATTTCCGAACCCCTGCGCAAGGCCGCCGGGGACGACCGGGTTTATGACCTGAGCGAATTCGGAGCGCGGCGCCTGGATTGACGGGACGGGTCCCCCGGCGTGTGGCCGGGCCCAGCGACCTGACCCCGGCGAAAGAGCGTCACGTGTCCGAAACCGCGAACCTGACCGCAGCCATTGACCGTCTGAGCGCCTGCCTGGCCGAACTGGATTCCCAACTCGGCCGGGCAGGGCCTTTTGACGGGCCCGTCCCCGTGTCCGCCTTCAAACGCATGGAGTTCGCCCTGGCCATCCTGGAACAGGAGGCGGATCCCGTTCTCGAGGATGCCTTGTCCCGCTTGAACGGGATCCTGCAGCAGATTCACCATACCCTGACGAGCGTTCCCGAGAGATGCGATCCCCAACTGGATCCCGCGTGGGATCATCTGGCAGGCTTCTTGGAGAAGTTGCTGGAGCGGTTGGATGCGGGGGCGAGGTCGGCGGATCTGGCGGGCGATCCGGGCTGGCGGGAGGCGACCGGTCGACTGGAGCGGGCGGCCGGGCCCTTGTCGGTGATGGACACCCTGGAGGATGGGATGGCCGATTGGCTTGTCCGCTGGGGAAGTCAGGACCTGGATCCTCGAACCACCGAGGTCCTGAATGCGGGCTGGCGCCGCCTGCGGGACAAAGGTGATCGCCTGTTTGCCCAAGGGCTGCTGGATTCCTTCGCCGACGGACCCGGAAAAAACGTCTGAACGGATCTTGCGGATTGCAAGGTCACGAGTGGGATTGATGTATCCTGCATCGTCCCGGTGGGGTCTCCCGTTCCTCCGCTTACCCTTTTCTTCTGCATAATTCCTTTAGAATCCCCGATTCCGGCCGATCTAATCAGAGCCCGAGGCCGGGCATGGGAGTTGCTGTTTTGCTGGAAATCGTGATGTGGCACGCATCACCCCCAGCAACTCGAGAGGAGACACTTCCATGTCCGACCACAAGGATCCGACGCGGATTTATATCGGGGGAAACAACCAGGTGGCAGAGGTCATGACGTCCGTGGAAGCGGCGCAGTACCTGAAGATGCATGTCAAGACCATCTGCCGGCTGGCCAAGGAGGGGAAGATCCCCGCCCGCAAGGTCGGCAGCGAATGGCGTTTCCTGCGCTCGGTCCTGGATAGTTGGTTGGCTGAAGCACTTGTGTGAGATCTAGATGGGCATGCAATTCCAGCCCTTGAATCTGCCCGGTTCCGGTCTGTTCGGAATCAAGCTGATCGGAGCTGTCAGCAGATCGGACAAGGAACATCTGCTGAACCTGGCGGACAAGTGCCTGGCAAAGGGCAAGCTGCAGGTCATCCTGGATGTCAGTGAATTGAAGAACCTGGGCGGCGGCGGGGCGGCCGCTTTTGCCGAGTTCCAGTCCCGTCTCGTGGACGCCGGGGGCGAGGCCGTGTTCGTCGGGGCCCAGGAGGTCGTCCGCAAGTTCCTGCAGGGCAAGTTCGACGATCTGCCCCTGCGGTTCTTCCCCGATCTGGAAGAGGCGCTAGCTGGGTATGGTCTGGTTGAAGCCGCACCGGAGGTCGATGATCCGGAACTGGAATCGAAAGCGGCACCTGCGGACGAAGACAGTGACGAGATCTCCTGGCTCACCTCCTTCTGTGACGAGGTGCCCGAGCCCAAACCCCTGGAAACGAGCGAGGAAACGAGTCGGGATGAGGCCGATACGGTCGAGGACCTGGTGGCCGAGGTCGGAGCCGTGGGATTCTTCGCGGAGGAATTCGAGTTCGACGAGGAGGACGACGAGGAGGCCGGGGACGATCCGGACGATCCGGCGGTCGAGACGGATAGCCCGGACAACTCCGGGACCGGTGCGGCGACGAAGTCGGGGCGCCGTCGTGACCACAGCTACACCTCCCTGTCCGACGCCATCAGCGCCTTGGGCGGCTGGTCGGCTTCGGGCGGCGACCGGAATTTCGGCAAGGCCCTGGAGAACCTGCTGTTCAGCCATGGCCTGGCGGAATCCGCCACCCTGCTCGCCTTGCATGATGGATATTTCCAGGATGCCGACGGCCGGCTGAGGATTCCCGCCGACGGCAGCCTGATCCGGCAGCTGACCGAGCGTGGGCAGCCCCTGATCATGCTGGATATCCTGGATGATGAGCTGGACGAGCAGGAAACATCCCTGCTGGAGGAGATCACGCCGGATATCATGCTCCCGGTCAAGGCCGAAGGCGGTCTGGGAGCGGTGCTGCTCATGAAGCGCGCCGACGGCAACGAGGAATACTCGGTGGTCGAGCACTTCGCCCTCGAACTGCTCATGCGCGTTCTGTCGGGTGAGGAAACAGGCCAAGCTCCAGCTTCTTCCGCCCCGGCCCGGAAGTCCGATGCCGACGAGGCTTCGGATCCGGACGAGGAAGCCGAGCCGGTTCGGGAATCTTGGCAGGAAGCAGCAGACAACGATGAAACCGTGGCGGAAGTCCTGCTGCGGTTGGCCCTGGACCTTCCCGATGCTGATGACCGGCCCCATTTCTGGCGCATCTTCGCCCGAAATCTGTGGCCCGTGCTGCCCATCCGGACCCTCGCCTTCCTGAAGGAGGACAAGCGCAGGGCCCAGGTGGTCGTGGGAGATAGCGATGCATTGGCCAAGGTCAACCTGGGTCTGAACCGCCTGAAGGTCTATTTCAAGACCATGGAGCGCCCGGTGGCCACCGGCAATCTGCCGGATTTCTTCAGGGAAGTCCGGTCGGAACTGCTGGAGGCCGAGGTGGACTGGCTGGCCGCCCTGCGCTGGGAGGACCAGTACCTCGGCACGGTGCTGATGACCCTCGATCCCGCTTTCGACTCCCTGGATGCCGAAACCGGGGACCTGATCCACGACCTGTTCGCGGAGACCTCGCGCATGCTGGCGCGTTTCGACGATTCCCATGAGAATGCCGACGTCAACCTGGAAGTCGTCACCATGATCATGGGCATGCGGGAGAAACGGATGTTCGGCAGCGACGAACTGACCCGTTCCATGGTGACCCATCTGCGGCGCCTGGCCAGGGCCATGGGCTTTCCGCCCGACCAGGAGCGGGATCTGATCTACGGTTGCCTGCTGCGGGACATCGGGCTGATGGACAAGGAAGATGCCTTGATGGGTTCGCCCGACCATCTGGATCCGATCCAGTGGTCCCTGTACAAGCGCCATCCGGAGGAAGGGGCGAGGATGCTGGAGCAGCTTCCCCTGTCCCCGAGCATCATCGAAGTGGTGCGTTATCACCACGAGCGGTTCAGCGGGGAGGGCTTTCCCCAGGGGTTGGAAGGCCGCCAGATTCCCCTGACCGCACGTGTGGTCACGGTGGTGGAGAACTACGTCTCCATGGTCGTGGGAACCGATACCCGGGAGCCCGTCCTGCCCATGGATGCGGCCCGGATCCTCAGGGACAACCTGGGCCTACGGTACGATCCCGACATCGTGCACCTCTTTTTGCGGGCGGTGCTGCCGGAAGCCGAGCGGAGTCCTGTCGAACTGTGAACCGTCCCGGACACCGGGACACAAGGTCGGTCATGTCCCGGACCGGGACATCGGAATTAAATATTAATTGCCTGTAGCAAAAGCAGATATGGCAGTCCGTAGCTTTTTCTGGTTGTGGCCCTCGTTTTGCTCGTGGATTCCATGGGGTAGGCCGATACTGGGAGGAATCGGGTTACCGCCTGACAATAGCGGCCGGGGCTGATCAGCCCCGGCCGCTTGTTGCCGTCATACGGGACGGCGGAACCCGTTACTTGTCGGCTTTGGCCGAGACCGTGCCCTGATCCTGATCCCTGCCATCCGGGACGGTCTTGGGCCGGGCTTTCTTCGCCCGACGGGGTCCCCTTTCCCCGGCGCGGTAGATCCGTCCCAGCTCCACGGCCAGATCCTCCTGGGACAGCCCCCGCTTGATGTGCCCGTCGTGGACGATGCTGATGGCCCGGGTCTCCTCCGAGACCACGATCACCACGCAGTCGCTCAGCTCGGAGATGCCGATGGCGGCGCGGTGCCTCGTGCCCAACACGTACCCGAGTTCCTCCTGCTCGGTAATGGGCAGGACCACGGCCGCGGCGGCGATCTTGCCCTGGCTGATGATCACCGCACCGTCGTGCAGGGGTCCGGGGGGAGTGAAAATGGTCTCCAGGGTGGCGGCGGTGATCTCGGCATCCAGGGGCACGCCCTTCTGGATCCAGTCGCTGAGCTTGACCTCTCGTTCGATGACGATCAACGCGCCGAGACCGCGTTTGCTCAGCCGCGAGGCCGCCTGCAGGATCTCCTGTTCGGCAGGCACCTGGTCGGGGGCGCGGAACATGCCGAACCCGCGACGCAGCCCGAGGTTGGTCAGGGCGGCGCGCAGTTCGGGCTGGAAGATGATGATGAAGGCCACGACCCACACCGTCTTGAGGGTGTCGATGATGCGGCCGACGACGATCATGCCCAGGCTGCTGGCCACGAAGGACAGCAGGAGCAGGAAGCCCAGCCCGGCGAACATCTGGATGACCCTGGTGTCCTTGATGAACACGATGAGGCGGTACAGCAGGTACGCCACGATGAGGATATCGAGGAGGTCGATGAGGGGGCTCTGGGTGATCTTGTCCCACATGGTGGTGCCAAGGTATCACCCGCGGCTGCAGCGCTCAACATGAGTTTGCAGAGGTGGACATCCAGGGTATGATGCCGGTGCAGGAACCTTCTGGCTGGAGATGATCATGGCGTTGACCCAGAAGAAATCCCGGCGGCGGCCGGGTACCTGGTCGGAACTGGCGGCCGTCGCGGTGGTGTTGATCGTGTCGGCCCTTTCCTGGCGCATGATTTCCGACGTGGCCACGGCGGTGTACCTGCAGACCGCGCCCCTGGGTGATCCGCCGCTGGCTGCCATCAGCGTGCCCGGGCCCGATCCCCATCCGGCAGCGGACGCTCCGGCCGGTCCGGTCAGCAGGCTGGGGCATTACGGCTATTTCTGGAGCGAGCGCGCCTTCCATTACCGCACCTTCCTGATGTTCGCCGGAGACGGGGGGCAGGGACCGGGCCTGCTCGCTCACGACACATGGCAGCAACACCCCGACGGAATCGACGCCTGGCGCGAGTACACCCTGCTCATGGAGCCGGTCTACGGATGGCTGTACCGGGCCCTGGGGGACCAGTCACGCCCGCCGGTGGAGTTCCTGCTGTGGTTGATTCCCCTGGTCCACGTTTTGTTGCTGCCCCTTCTGTACTGGTGCGCGCGGGGTCTGGGGGCCGGGCGGACCGCTGCCCTGGCCGGGGTCCTGTTCTACGCCGGTTGCACCCTCGGCTTTCAGCGCCTGAGCGGTTCCCTGCTGCTCAAGGAGGATTTCGCCCTGTTGCTGCTGGCGGGGTTCCTGACCGCCCACGTCTGGTCCGCGCGCCGTCCGGGCTGGGCGGTGACTGTCCTGGCCGGGGCCCTGTTGATGCTTTTCCTGGCCAGCTGGCATCTGAGCCAGTTCCTGGCCCTGGTGGTGCTGGGGACGGCCGCCCTGTGGCACCTGGGGGCGTCCGACGGTGACCGTCGCACACCGCTGGTGTATATGCTGGCGGCTGCGGCGGCGGGCCTGACGCCCTCTCTGTGGGCAAGGGGATTCCTGCTGGGACCGGTCATGGCCGTGATGGTCGCGTGGCTGCTCACCGACCGCCTGGTGCGCCGTAGCGGCCGGGAGCGGGTGGGCGCCTTCATCGTGCTCGGGCTTGCGCTGCTGGGGGCGTCGTTCCTTAACCGGCTCTATAGCGGGGATTACGGCCATGTCTTCGGCCTGCTGCTGGAGAAGGTCCGCCACGGTTTCGTGAGACCGGACGACCCTGCCGCCCTGCCCTTCGCGGTGCGGATCTTCTGGGCGCCACCCTTCAACACCCCTACCCTCCACGAGATCCAGGCCAAGCTGGGTCTCAGCATGTTCTGGATCCCGGTGCTGGTCATATGGTCGATATGGTCACTGGGGCGGGGGAGGATCCGGGGTGTCGGCGCCGGGTTGCTGGCCGCGCAACTGGTGATGCTCGCGGGCTATCTCCTGGTCGAGCGGCTGGGGGTGGTGTTCCTGGTGCTCGGCGCCCTGGCGGCGGCCATGTTCGCCCGGTTCCTGCAGGACCGGCTGGCCGACCGGGGCATGACACGGAACCGGGCCGCATTGGTGGCGCTGGCCGTCCTGGCGGCGACGCCCGCGCTGAACATCCGGGGCAACCTGGCGCCCATGATCCACATCAGCCGGGACCTGACGCGGGGCCGGGCCGTTCGTCTGCAGGCCAACGACCAGGGGAAGTGGTCCGACCAGGCCGACCTGATGCGCTGGATCACAAGCCGGACCCCGGGATCGGGTTCGGGGATGGCCGGCGCTCCGGCGGCGTTCCTGGCCGAGGTGGGCCTGTCGCCGGAGCTGTTGCTGTACTGCGGGCGGCCCATGGCCCTGAACTCGCAGTTCGAGAACGCCGGCATCCGGGACCGCTACAGGCGCTACCTGGAACTGCTGTACGGGCACGATGAAAAGGCCCTGGCGGATTTCGCCGCCGATCTGGACGTCTCGTTCCTGGTCATCGACCGCGACATGGCCACCCGGCGGGGGCCGGGCTCCCTGGCCTGGACCGCAGGGGTGGGAGGGGACCTGGACCGGGACATGGTTGTGGTGCGCATGCACCTGGATCCCGATTCCCTGGCGCGGTTTCAGGTCGTGTTCGACAACTCCCGGTACCGGGTCCTGGCGAGGGACGGGGCGCCCGTGGGACGGCGGTCCAGATCCCGCAGTTGCTGGTGGGACGCGGGCTGGTTCACCCTGGAACACGGGAAACTCGTTTGTCCGGAGGCGGACCGGCGGCGGCTGACCTGTTTCCTGCAGGGGATGAGCGATCTTCAGGCCCGGCAGGACAGGATGCTGGCGGCGGTGGAACGGCGGTGGGGCCACGGTCGGCGACCGGACCTCATGGCCCTGCACCGGGCCCTGATCGAATCCAGGCTGGAAGCCCTGCAACTGCCCGCCGCCCGGGCCGAGGAGGCCGGGATCCGCGCCGGGCGCCTGGAGAACGCCATCGCGGCCCGGCTGTCGGAAATCGAGCCCGGCAGCGGCGAGCCTTTGGGTCAGGCGTTGGGGGCCTTGGTAGGAAGTGTCGGTGACGGAGGGTTCCTGGGCCTGCTTGCCGACGGACATGGCGAACCCGTGCATCATGCCGCTGCCGGCCAGTTGCTGGCCATGATCGGCCGTTATGCCGAGGCCGCCAACCAGTTCAAACGGGCGGCGGAATCGTGCAACGATCCAGGAACGGGAGATCTTCCCCGGCACCCCGACCCCCTGGTGCGGCAGCTGTGGCTGGAAACGGCATGGTGGACCTTCGCCGCCGGGGACCGGGACCAGGCCGCCGACCTGGCTTCACGTTATCTTGCGATCCTCGATGCGGCCGGGAACAGTACGGGGGAGGTGGAGGGGATCCTGCGCCGGTTGGCGGCCTCAGGGGGGAATTAATTCAGGCTGAGTCCGACGCGGGAAAGGCGGGGCAGGCGCCCCTTGGCGAGGCGGCCATCGGGGACCGCTTCCCCGACCGACTCCCCCTGGACACGATGTCCGTCGAGGGTTAACGTCCGCGTATGAAGATCGCTTTCATCGGCACACACGGGGTGGGCAAGACGACGCTGTGCTACCAGCTGGCGGCAGCGTTGAAGCGCCTGGACATAGGGATCGACCTGGTCAAGGAGGTCGCCCGGGGCTGCCCTCTGCCCATCAACCGCGAGACGAACGTGGACGCCCAGAACTGGATCCTGCACACCCAGGTCGCCCGCGAGATCGAACTTGCCGCCCGCAACGAGGCCATCATATGCGACCGTGCGGTGGTGGACAACTACGCCTACATGGTCCATGCCACGGGCCGCCGGCCCGAGATCGAACCCTTCATCCGCCACTGGATGGGGACCTACCACCTGCTGGTCAAGGTGCCGGTCATCGCCCCGCCCTCCTTCGACGGCACCCGCGATACGTCCGTGGATTTCCAGAGCGCCATCGACAGGCTGATCGACGATTTATGTCGGGAATTCGGATTGTCCCCCCTGCAACTCCCCGCCCAGGATCGCAACCAGTGGGTGGCCCAGGTGCTTCAGGCTCTCGAGCTGCCTGATTCACCGCCCCAGCTGGATCTTTTCCCCTGATTGTGCACCTTGCACAGGTTCCCGTTGCACCTTGCAGGAACTACGGAGATCTTTATGCGATTTTGAGCCCTGATGGGGAACTTTTGACATGGAATGGGAATTGCACTACCTTGTTGCCAAGTACCAGGAATCATTATTCCCGGCTTGCTGTTGCCATCGATCCGCCCGGGGTGGAGTGTCCTCGGGTGGTTGGAGACCATAATTATCGGAGCAGAGACCTTGTCGCAATTCAATCTGCGGGTGATGACCTTCAACCTGCTGACCGCCACCAAGAAGCAACGCAGCCACCCCTGGCGTCTGCGCAAGCGGAACATCGCGCGCATCATCACCGCCCTGGGCCCGGATGTCGTGGGTACCCAGGAGGCCAATTTCCGTCAGCTGCGCGAGCTGGCCGAACTGCTGCCGGAGTATGATTTCCACGGCGAGGGCAACCTGGGCAGCGACATGGCCCACAGCGACAAGAACTGGTACTGCGCCACCTTCTTCCGCCGCGACCGCGTGCGCCAGCTGGATGCCCCCGGCCACTCCGATACGCTGTGGTTGTCGCCGACACCCGAAATTCCCGCCTCCACCTTCAACCTGGGCACGCGCCCTCGGCTGGTGACCTGGAACCGGTTCGAACTGCTGGGCACGGGCCGTGAGTTCATCTTCGGCACCACCCACCTGGAGGCCGTCAACCCCTGGCACCGCAAGCGCAGCGCCGATCTTCTGCGTCGCTACGTCAGCGCCAGGGTGGAGGAACTGGGGGCGGATATCCCCGTGTTCCTGACCGGGGATTTCAACGCCGTGGCCGATTCCCCGGAGATCCGGGCCATGGCCGAGTCGCGTCCCGGCCTGGAGCCTCTCTACGACGCCTGGGCCGAGGTCCAGGCGGGGGATCGTCCGGACGACTCTGCCGATGGTGCGACCTTCCGCGGCTTGGGTCTGCGTGATCGGGTGGGGCGTAAGTTGTTGGGGCCCCGCCGCATCGACTATGTCTTCTTCAGGCCCCGGCCTCTGGTGCGATCGGTCAGCCGCATCGACTACGCGGATCTCGAGCACCGTCAGCAGGCTCTGCCCTCGGACCACTACCCGGTGGTGGCCGAATTCGAGCTTGCCGGATGACCCCTCGATAGGGTATTGATCAGAACGTGAATACCATCCCTGCCATCATCGATGACGCCCTGCGCCTGGTGCCCGCTCCGGTCGCCGTCATCGGCGTCGCCCGTGAGGGTGCTCTGGGTGGTCTGACGGCCGCCTGGTTGACCCGCGTCTCCATGGATCCTCCCCTGCTGCTCGTGTCCATCGGTCACGAGCGTCATACCTACGAGCTCATGCGCTCGGGAACCTCCTTCTCCGTGTCGTTGTTGCATGAGGGGCAGGTGGAGATCGCCAGGTTGTTCGGCCTGCATTCGGGCCGCGAGCGGGCCAAATGGGCGGAAGTGGCTCACGAATTGCTTGATGACGGTACGCCCGTGGTCGCCGACTGCAGCGCCCAGTTCCATTGCCGGACCGTGCAGCGCATGGCAGCGGGGGACCACGACCTGTTCATCGGCGAGGTCGTTGGGGCCCGGATCATTGCGGGCGGGCCGGCCTTGCCCCTGCGGGGCGCCGATTATGCCCCGCGCACCGAATGAGGATATCCGGGTCTCGGCATTGCCGAACTTCCGGATGGGATTAGAATGTGTTCATGGGCCGGGTCCCCGGACCCGGACATTCCGTCAAGCCGTCACACAGGAGGGTGCCGTATGGAATCAGCCCACGCTGAAATGATGGATGAGACTTTCCCCCCCGAGATCCAGGCCCTGCCCAAGGTGGAGATGCCGGTCGATGGGGTAACCGGTTACTGCCTGCAAAGCCAGGATAAGCAGGTTGTGTTCTTCAGGTTCGATGAAGGAGTGTCCTTCCCCGATCACACCCACTGCGAGCAGAGGGGCATGATCATCGACGGTGAGATGATCATCGAGATCGACGGTCAGAGCAATCTGTACCAGGCCGGCGATACGTACCATGTCCCCGAGGGTGTGAGGCACCGGGCCAGCTTCACGCAGCCGACGACGCTGATCGACATGTCCGACGCGCCTGACAGGTACACCGTGCACGGTTAGGACGCTCGCCGAGGACGATAAATGCGGGAGCTCCCCAGGGAGCTCCCGTTTCCTATTGCTTCAGTCCTGCAGCAGCCCACCCAGGAAATCCGCCAGGTCCAGTCTCATCCCCGTCAACCACAGGCGGGTCTCCCCTGCATCGTCGATGAGGATGGACAGGGGCAGCTGGTCCTGCAGGTTGCCGAGGTGGAAGACCTTTTCGGCTTCGGCAGGGGCCAGACACAGGGTCTCGGTCGCAGTTGACACGTGGTCGCTCACCTGGACCGGCACCACCGCGACGCCCTGCAGGCGTTGCAGTTCGGCCAGCAGCCGCTGCGACGGCTCGTTGTGCGGCAGGTACAGGACGAGTACGCAGGGACGTTCCGCCACGAGGTCAGCCAGGGAGACTGTCCGGTCCGGGCCCTCGAAACGGACATCGGCGGCCGGATCCAACCGGTGCGGCACCAGTTCGGCGGGGTCCATCTCGCCCAGGGGGATGCCGATCTCCAGGTCCATGACGGTGCTGTCGCCGTCGGCCAGTTCGATGCGCCGGGCAATGAAGCGCGGCTGGCCCGTGCCGTCGCGCAGGCCTCCGAACAGCCAGTACGTATCGGCCGGCAGGGACCAGGCGCAGTAGCCTTGGCCCTCGTGCAGCAGGCCGGGAAACCAGGATCGGAAGCGGCCGCCGGTGAAACGGCAGAGTCGGGTCTGGCGCCAGGTTTCCACCTTCTCCAGGGGGATTCCGCCTGCGGTGTAGCGGACCGTCAGGACCGCGGTTTCCGGTCGCTCGCCGTCTGCGGGTTCCTCGGACCCCGTCTCCGGGCTCAGGAAGGGGCGCAGCGGGCGCCACGAGCCGTTCGCCCACACGTCCACCGTCTCCAGGCCGCGCTGCACGCGGGCGGGCAGGCCGTGGCGGCGCAGCAATCCCGCCAGACAGGCCCGTGCCGACGGGCCGTCGGCCAGACCGCATAGCCAGGTCTGGGACGGGGTGGCGACATGGCCCAGGCGGGATTCGTGACCAGGCTTCACATGTCGGCGAAAAACGGCCAACAGGGTGTCCGGATCGCTGGTCGACAACCACGGCAACCCGTTCCACCAGTCGTGATCCCCGACCTGGAAGTAGATGCGGGGAGACAGGACGAAGCGGTCGAACACGGTGTCCGGTACCGCCGGCGCCAGGGAGCGGACGCGGGCGATCTCGTCCAGCAGCGGCGGTAGGTCCTCGGGGTCGAACTCGTAGAAATCCTTGACGTCCATCATCGCCAGCAGACGCAGGGCGAGGTCACTCCGTGCGCCGTCCAGGTCCGCGACGGTTCGCCACCAGCGACTGCGCCGGGGCCCGGCTTCGTCCAGGTGGGCGGCGATGGCGGCGGAGTCCGCGCGTCCGGCCAGGGTGTGGGCCCAGTCGTCAGGCATGCTTCCGGTCGCGGTGCGGAGGCTGTCGCGCCGGGCCAGGCGTTGCTTGTGCTGTGCCCATACCGGTTGCTCCCAGTCGATGGTGCAGTCGTCATCGCCGTCGTCGGCCGGGGGTAGGGGATAACGCAGCCAGACCGGCTGTTCCAGGACCGGGAAACCTGGTTCCAGGCGCAGACGGGTCGTCAGGCCCGGGGCAAGATGAGCCAGGGCGCTGCAGGGCCCGTCACCGCAGTCGGCCGTCACCAGGTAGTCTCCCGGACCCAGGGCCAGCGGCTGGTCCTCGGTGGCCCTGGCGATGGGCATGGGGGCGCCGTAGTTGAAGACGTGGACCCATGCGAAACGGGCGGTGTCGGGCGCGGCGGCGTTTTCCAGGTCGGGAAACTCCACCACCAAGCGGCCGGGGTCGGTGTACACGCCGGTGGTGTTGAGGATGAAGGCGCCGCCGGTCAGCTCGTGGATCGGTGCGCCGAAACAGTCGGCTGTGGCGTCCGGTTCGCCGTAGCCCAGGGAAAGCACGATGCCGGTGCGGCGGGCCGGGCGGGTGAACCAGGTGTGATCCAGGCAGGCGGTGGGGTCGCAGGGGCTCAGGTAGTGCCAACCGCCCTGCGGGCCGGTCCAGACCTCCACCCAGGCATGGTTGTTGTCGTTGACGGCCCAGTAGGGCGTGTAGCACTGGCGGGCCGGCAAGCCCACGCTGCGCAGGGCGCAGATGGTCAGGATGGTCTGTTCCTCGCAGCGACCGAGGCCGCGCTCCATGGTCAGCAGAGGAGGCTGGTCGCGCCGCGACGAGCCCTTGAAGGTCACCCACTCGCGGCAGAAACGGTTGACCTCCTGGGCGGCGTCGGCCGGGTCCAGGCCCGCCACGCGGTCGGCCAGCAGGTCGTGCAGGGCGGGCCGCCAGCGCTGGGGAGGCTCCTGGCTGACCCGGTGGGGCAGGACGAAGGCGCAGAAGGTCGCGTCGTCCATGCCCGGGCGGCGCGCAGCCAGGGCCAGGTCCACGTTCTCGATGAGCATGTCGGCGGACCAGCTGCCCAGGTCGGATGTCGGCAGCCAGGCCAGCAGCCAGGACATGGCGAGATGGGCCTGCGGCCCGGCGTCCGCCAGCCAGTTCCGCAACCGGTTCCCGTCGGGGTGATGCTCCAGGGTAACGGCGGCCAGTGAATCGAGCCTGGCGGCGGAAACCCCGGCGACGGCCTCCGGGGGAGACTGCGCAGGGGCGCAGGAACCGGCGTCGGCGAACCGGGGCGGCAAGGACAGCAGGCAGCACAAC
>Ga0164318_10004174_pt1 | contig 13826 bp, 15 predicted proteins | sample GuaBasSedimGuay9_FD_113734 | JGI IMG/M metagenome (GOLD analysis project Ga0164318, IMG submission 113734) | Subseafloor sediment microbial communities from Guaymas Basin, Gulf of California, Mexico - Guay9, Core 4571-4, 0-3 cm | ecosystem: Environmental > Aquatic > Marine > Hydrothermal vents...
ATGGAGAAAAATAGATTTTAGCCCACCGAACTTGTTTTACACACTTTTACGATATTTAGCTTTTCCATTTGATATATATACTTCAAATATTGCACAGCTTGCTTCTATTTTCATCTTGCTATTTGCGACAATCATATACATATCGAATAAAATTAAGATATCAGAAAATAAAATTTTACTCTTTGGAATTCTATGGTTTTTAATTTGCTTACTTCCATTCATTTACTATATAAGTGGCGTATCTGGATTTAGACTAAGTATAGCCAATTTTGGCTTCTCTCTGTTTTGGGCATATATACTAGTAAAGGTTATCAAATCTTTTCGAAATAGAAAGCAAGAGAAGTTATTTATTTTTATTTTTTTATTCTCGGTTTTTCTTATCTCGTTTTTTACTGTTCCAAAAGTGTGGAAAAATATAGATGTTGCAGATGCTTCAGAAATAAATAAAGTTTGTGTTCCTGTTGTTTCAAAAATACCAGCCAATTCTACAGTTGTGGTTACCGGAGATGTAAAAAAGTTACAGTGGGCAAGCGATGATGGTATACTATTCAATATAGTGTATCCTTCGCGTAATTTAACAATATATTTTCAAGAAAAACTATCATTCAAGCACATCCCAGAAAATGTTTATTTACTTAATTTTAATTATAAGAAAAAAGAGTGCAGTGTTAAGAAAGTTAGAAGTATAGTTTGTCAATTTGGTGCTAATAATAAGTGCGAATTCGAATAGTTTGTTGTAAAATTAGTAACAATAAATTTATGAATTTTTTCACTTTATTCTATACTTCCTAGCCATGTGCCTAACAACATATCTTAAGTCATACCAATAATCTTTTAACGAGCGTTTTCTCCTCCTTATGAGATATAGAAAGTTTCTGAAGCCATCCCCCACTGTAACGCCTTTGCCTCTTATGTAACGCGGAGATTTTATAGGAACATTACACGCTCTAAGTTCATGTTTGCCAACTTGAAAGATTATGTCGGCTGCTATTTCATATCGCTCACCCTGAAGCTTTATCTTTTTCAGTGCTCTGCGTGAGAATGCGCGAAAACCAGACTCTGTATCCATAAGTGCTGTTCCACAGACAAGATTGGTCAGAAAGTTGAGAAAAAAGTTTCCCACTTTCTTAATAAACGGATAAACGCGTAAATCACGACTGCCAAGAACAAAATCATATCCTTGTTTTACCTTGTCTACAAACTTAGGAATATCTTTTGGGTCGTGCTGACCATCAGCATCTATCGTTATAATAATATCGGGGTTGTATCTTCTTGCCTCAGCCAAACCTGTCCTTATGGACATCCCAAGACCTTTGTTAACATCATGTTTCACAACGAGAGCATCTGCTTTTTTTGCTATTTGCGCTGTTGCGTCTTTCGAGCCGTCGTCGACAACAATAATCTTGTCTACGTATTTTCTCGTTTCTCGGACTATCCTACCTATGGTTTTTTCCTCATTGTACGCCGGCATCACAGCAATTATCATATTATCACTCTGGTCTTATCGATTTGAGTCCAATATTAGGTTTATTGGTTTTAATATTTATTAAATCGGTGTTTTCTCGTATTCGCTTCAAACACTATTTCAAGTGCCACATCAACGCACAAATATTTCGTCAATGTACAAACTTGACAATTAACGAAACAGTATCGAAAAATATATAAATAAACAATTATTAATGGATGTTATTAAGTGTGATATAATGTATGAGATAACAATATATGGCCGCGGTGGACAAGGAGCTGTTACCACATCAGAGCTTCTGGCAATAGCAGCATTTCGCGATGGGAAATATTCTCAGGCCTTTCCAGCGTTTGGTGCAGAGCGCAGGGGGGCGCCGGTTCGCGCATTTTGTAGAATAGATGATAAATTTATCAATCTCCGCACTCATATATACAACCCAACACACCTGATAATTCTTGACCCAACTTTGCTGAACTCGATAAACGTAACAGAAGGTCTATCAGACAATGGGATGATAATAATAAATTCACATGAACACTATCCAGACTTGGAGAAGAAATACAAGGTTTGTTATACAGATGCCACGAAACTCGCTGTTGAGATTCTTGGAAGACCCATAGTCAATACAGCTGTTCTGGGGGCGTTCGCTAAAAAGACCGGTCTTGTCACACTAGACTCGCTCAAGGAAGCCATAAAAGAGAAATTTGGCGCCAAAGGCGAGTCGATCGTGAGCAAAAACATAGAACTCATACAAAATGTCTACGAGGCGGTGGAATGAGCAGCAAAGAAATGAATATTGTCGAAGCTTTAATAAATGGTAATGTTCTTGACTTGTGTCAAACTTTAGGAGCGATAAAAAGAGAAAATCCGCCTGATGCCCGAGAAGAAATAAATGCTAATATACAATATCTTATTGAGAAAATTAAGAAAGAAGCTGGCGCATACGCATGAATGGCGAAAAAGAAGAAAAATTTAATATTGGCGCGCATGTCTACGAGTCGTCTGAATCAAATAAAACAGGCTCGTGGCGTGCATTCAAGCCAATAGTTACGGATAAATGTATCGGCTGCGGCACATGTGAGAAAACATGTCCGGATGGCACGATAAAGGTTAATCCAAAGACAAAAAAGGCGGAGATAGATTATGATTATTGTAAGGGCTGTTTGATCTGTATGAACGTATGCCCGGTAAAGGCAATAGAAAAGGAGATAGAAAAGTAGGAAAAATAGAAAAGAATAAACAAGATGAGAGCCGAATGATAGCTTATTCAAAATGTAGTTCAGGATATAGAATTATATCCGATAATCTGTTGGGCTCGTATAGAATCGGTTGCATGGGGTAATGAAATGGTTAAAAAAGTTGTTGAGGCAAGTCAGGCAATAGCAGAAGCGCTTAAGTTATGCAAACCTGCTGTCATAGCTGCTTATCCTATTACACCACAGACACACATCGTCGAACACCTTTCACAGATGGTGGCTGACGGTGACCTGAAGTCAGAATATATTCGCGTGGAATCAGAGCACTCGGCTATGAGCGCCTGCTTTGGTGCGGCGTGTGCTGGTGTTCGGACATTCACAGCGACGGCTTCGCAGGGTCTAGAACTGATGCATGAAATATTACATATAGTTTCAGGTTCGAGACTTCCTATAGTAATGGCAGTTGCCAACCGAGCAGTGTCGGGACCCATCAACATATGGAACGACTGGTCAGATGCAATGGCTGCCCGGGACTGCGGTTGGATTCAGCTCTATTGTGAAACAGCACAGGAAGCATTGGACACTGTCATACAAGCATATAAAATATCCGAAAACCATGAAATACTTTTACCAACCATGGTTTGCATAGACGGTTTTTACTTGTCACATACATATGAACCCGTTGATGTTCCAGAATCATTAAACGGCTTTTTGCCAGATTACGACCCGGTTGTTTCAATAGATATGAAAAATCCAATAACGCAGGGGTCGTTTGGAACACCGCCACACTTTCAAGAGTTTCGTGAGCAACAGTATCACGCGATGAACCGCGCAAAGCGTGTAATAAAGCAAACGAACAAGGAATTCGCGGAGAAGTTTGGGAGAAGTTACGGAAACGGGCTAATAGAAACATACAATATTGACAAGGCAAAACATATTTTAATTTCACTTGGGTCTATATGCGGCACGATAAAATACCTGCTCGAAAAAGATAATATAAAAGATATAGGACTCGTTAGAATCAAGTCCTTCAGACCTTTCCCGGAGGAAGAACTTAGAGAAATACTAAACGAGTATGAATCTGTTGGTGTGTTGGAAAAGGCGGTAACCCTGGGCATTGGTGGTCCTGTCTGGTCAGAATTGCGTGGTCTGACGAGCAAACCTATTGCGGACTTTATTGGTGGTCTTGGTGGGAGAGATATAACACTCGATAACATTAGAGAAGTCTTTGATAAGATAAGGTCTTCTGATACAGGCGTTCACTGGCTTGGTTCGAAACTTAAAGGTGATTATGATGACTGACTTATTCAGAAAGGGTCACAACGCGTGCGCGGGCTGTCCAGCTGCTATAGCCATACGCAACATCATGCAGGCAGCCGGACCAAATACTATTGTTTCAATAGCTACATCATGCTCTGAAATTATTAGCACGCAATACCCAAGAACGGCGTGGGGTGTGAACTGTGTACACTGTGCATTCGAAAACGCTGCAGCAGTAGCATCTGGAATAGAGAAAGCCATGAAGGTGAGGGGACAAGAAGACGTTAATATTATCGCTATTGCTGGTGATGGCGGAACGTCTGACATAGGACTGCAGGCATTATCAGGCATGCTTGAACGCGGGCATAATGTTCTTTATGTTTGCTATGACAACGAGTGTTATGCTAATACAGGCATCCAACGTTCATCTGCAACACCTTACGGTGCATGGACCACTACAAGTCCGCCAGGCAGGCTAAGTATTGGTAATGAAACATTCAAAAAACCATTGGCTGAAATAGCTGCAGCACATAAAATACCTTATGTTGCCACGGCATCTGTTGCATATCCTGATGATCTACAAAGGAAAGTCAAAAAAGCTCTTTCTATCAGGGGTCCAAAATTCATTCATGTGCAGGCGCCGTGCCCAATTGCTTGGCGATTTGATTCATCCATGACCGTCAGCGTGGGAAGGCTAGCTGTAGAAACTGGTATGTGGGTCCTTTACGAGATAGAAAATGGTATTTTAAAAATCAATCAAAGACCGACAGGAAAAAAAGTCGAAGAATACCTAAAAGTGCAGGGAAGGTTCAAACACCTCAAGCCAAAAGATATCGAAAAGATACAAAAGCGTGTGGATGAAGACTGGAAAAATTATCAGGAATGGGAAAAAGCGGAAGTTAAGCTGTAATTCGCTGTAACTCGGACCATTTACATAAATCTAAATTTTTAAAGTTTATCACTAATTTCTTTGTATGCCTAATAAAAAGCCAGAAAATAAAAACGGGTTCTTTATAGCATTTGAAGGTATTGATGGTTCTGGCCAAACCACACAAGCAACCCTGCTTAAAGACTATCTGACCAGGAAAGGTTATAGAGTTGTTCTGACCAAAGAACCTACAGAAAATAAGATTGGACAACTGATAAGGTCAGCGCTCAGGAAAGAGTGGCATCCTAATCCCACTGCCTTGCAGCTTTTGTTTACGGCTGACAGAAGCCAGCACTTGATCGATGTGATCGAACCCGCACTGAAAAATGAGAAAGTTGTTATATGCGACCGTTATTTCCTGTCGACAATAGCGTTCGGATCACTTAATGGTGATATAGAATACATGAAGAAGATAAACTCGCTGTTCCGACGACCAGACATAACATTCATAATCAACGTTTCTCCGGAGACCTGTATGGAAAGGATTCGAAGGTCAAGACCGAGCACAGAGCTTTTCGAAGAGGAAAAAAAACTCAGAAAAATAAGAGAAGCGTATCTCTCCCTTAAGGACTATCTTCCCAACACGCGTGTGATAGACGGAGAGAAACCTATAGAAGATGTCCATGAAGAAATAAGGGAAATTGTAGATAAACAATTACAGGAGAAACAATAAATACTGGTTCTGAAAAATTGTAATTATGTCTGTACTGAAAGATATAAAAAATCTTAGAATTCAGGGAGCAACAGAAATAGCACTCAGGTCATTGAAATATCTGAAGAAGTTTATTGGTAAAAAGGATTTCAACAAAAAATGCAAACAACTTCTCAACGCCAGACCTACTGCTGTCACGCTTTACAATGTTCTTCAAGAATTGAAAAAAGAACCAACAAAAGAAAAAATAGATGAGCTTTTAAAAGCGCTGGAGGAGTCTAACAAGAAAATAGCAAAGACTGGAAGTCCGCTGATAAAAAACGGGGAACGTGTTCAGACGCATTGCCATTCTTCTTCAGCTCTGGCCATAATAAAAGAAGCCGCGAAAAATAAGAAATTTACTGTCATCGTAGACGAAACGCGGCCAAAAAGGCAGGGAATCAAGACAGCAAAAGAGTTGTCAAAGATTAAAAACATCGAGGTTATTCTTCTGGTTGACAGCGCAGCCGGTTTGGCACTGTCTCCGCCAGTTATTCCTATGTCAGACATAGTAATAGTTGGAACAGATGCTATCCGAAAGGAAGGTGTTATAAACAAAACCGGAACATATCTACTTGCGCTGGCTGCTGCAGAAAATGGAATACCATTTTACGTAGCCGCTTCAAGATTCAAATTTGACAAAAGAAAAAAAATCAAAATAGAAGAAAGACCGACAAAAGAGGTTTACAGAAAAATAAAAAATGTGAAAATAATGAACCCTGCGTTTGACATAACACCCTGGAAATATATAACTGGTGTTGTAACAGAAAATGGAATAAAAAAGCCCCTAGAGATTATGAAAGAACTCAGGGGGTAAACAATATTTATCTGTTCTCACCAGATCCTGCTATGAATTAATTTTTAGATTTTTTTCGTTTTTTCCTCTTGGTCTTTGATTTTTTCGATTTCTTGTTTTTCCCTTTGGACTCCATGGTTTCAATTATTTTACTGATATCTCTGAGAAATCTTCTAACATATTCCCTTACCAACTCTACATCTCTTTCAGGTATTTTATCTGCTTGACCGTCAGCCACCATTTTCCGCATGGTCACAACTCTCTTGAATGTATCTTTATAAGATGCTGACACCAAGCCCGCGTCTATAAGATACTTATCTATTGCTGCTGGCAAGTCCTTTGGGTCTGGTGGCAACTTGTCCATCTTTTTAAGAACAGCAACAGCAGCCTTTATCATAACTTCATAATTTTTCACTATAATGTCAGTCTTTTTCTTCTTTCGAAATGCGTTCAATATAGACTCCATCTGTGCAACATAATCTTTCGCGTCTTCTATGAACTTGTCCAACTTTTCACCAGAAACATTCTTTATTTTTTTATGTTCCACGTCCTTTCTGAATTTTATAACCCTCTTCAAAGCATTCATATATTTTTTCTTGAGCAACTTATTTCTGACGAGGTGTTGCTCAACCTCTCTTACGACATGCTTTGGTGCGGGAGCCTCCAGGCCCATGTACATAAGGACCGCCTGCGAAGAATTGAGCATGGAATAGTATAAATCCTCTGCGATCATATAGAGCTTAGCCATCTCCGCACGCTGGATTTTTTTCGGGGCGCCTTCCATGAACAACTCTACAGCTTCTAGTGTGCCTGGAATCTTTCCAAGCTCAAGAAGCTTTCTTGTTGGAATAAAGAAACCGGTGTCATACAAAGCCCACCCATCTCTTACAATCGTGTAAAGCAATGGATGACCAATTCTAGCCATTTCCCAGAATTCTGTTAAGGTCCATGCAGGCTGGACATTTATGTCTTTTGATATGCTCTTTCCGAGTGCCTGTATTTTTTCGTCGAAAGCCTCCTTCATCTCATCAGTAAACCTTGCTGCCGTGTCATCTATTATAACAAGCAAATCAATATCACTTTTCTCGTGAAAATCCCCGCGAATGAAAGAACCGAATATCACAACACTTTTAACTATCTTTCCATATCTCTTCACTACTTCATCCTTGAATTTGTCAGCAAGCTTGAGTTGCTTCTTTCGCAACTTCTCCAACTTTTTCTTAATTTTCTCCCTCTCTTTATCTTTCGTTGTCCTTTCTTCCTCTGGTTTCTTAATCTTTTGTTCTAGTCTTTCGATTTTTTCCAACTGATTCACCATAATATCACCTTCATATCGACATTCAGCACAACACCTTTTAAGTTTCTATTTTATGACATTACCTTTTTGGTTATTTATTGTTATTATTTGCTCAATATCTACTAATTCAGTATTGAAAATTCTTTAAAAACTTCGTCTCTTAGCCTGCTTTTTTCAATATTTGAAAATATTTGGAAAATTCAAACAAATTATTGGAAATAACATATTTTTATTTGGATAATCCATATTAGGAATATCCGAGAACTGTCAGTAAAATTCCTGCCTAGCCCATTCTGCCCCTTTACCCTTCTCAATAGCCGCCTTGCTGAAAAATGTATGGTGTTCCTCTGGCACAGCAAGCAAGTCTTTTATTGGGTCCATTGCATGAAGCATAATTGCTGCCCGCTGTCTTGCCAGCATATTCTTACTCATGCCAAACGCCTCCATTGGTAACTCTTCTGGATTTGTTGGAGGATTCTTTACCAATTCGAGATACAACTGATAAAAAACCTTAGCCGTACTCTTAACACCGTATGAGCCCATTTCCCATATCCAGTACGCATTATTCATTCCTGCTTGCTTGAGCTTGTAAAGATGCCTGTAAATAATGTAAATATCATAAGAAAATTGTGGGAGAGGAGCGTGTGCCCCAGCAATAGGTCGCGGGGCATTTATGTGAACACACCTTATATATTTGGCATCACCGGGCATTTCCCTGATTATCTTCTCCGCTTCTTCTTCTGGACTGATATAGTTTAGAGTAAGGTGTTCAAAGTCCATACAATAAGACATGTTCTCTGGGTCAATGCACTTGACTATTTTAATATGGTCTGTCGCTCTCATAATTCTTAGCTCCCCTTCATGTCCTTTCGGTGGCATATTAGTTTCTATGAATATATGAAGATTGTGTTTTTTTGCATACTCCATAGGAGATATTGTTTGGATTTCCCCATTCTTGTTTCTGATGAATCTTCCATATTCGTCCTTCAATGGTATTCCATACCCCTCTCCTTTGGCTTTGAGATGTCCTTCAATATATTTCGCAGCAACAGCACAAATGATTTGTTTAACATCTTCGGTAAGCTTTCCTTCTCTTCCCATCTTAATATTAGCCTCATATATTATCTTGTCTGGGTCTTCTTGATTATCAACAATAGAAACATATAACGGGTCTCTTATCAGCCACATCCATTTGGCTATGACATGATATGCCACAGCCTCCTCACACTCAGAGCCGTTCTCTTTCCAGTACTTAAAAACGTCGTAAAAGTTGTAGGTGTGATTATACCTATAAACATTAAAATATTTTTTATATTCATTATGAAGTTCTGGGTTCTCATCAAGAATGTTATCTGCTTCGTCGCGGACAAGCGACTGCTCTTGTATGTTGAACTGTGACAGCTCTGCTTGTAGGGTTTTGTATTCTTTATATATTTTATGTTCTTCTGGGGTAATCGATTCCCCACGAACTATTTTTTTCTCGATTTCTTTGCCGCTGTCTTTGATCCTGTCTAGAGCATCTATGATCGGCTTTTTTTTCTTATAAACCCTTTCCTTTGCCATCTGAGTTATTTTCTCATTCAGTCTTTTTGCTTCTCTCTCAGCTATTTCGCATCCTTCCTTGAAGTACTTTTTTTTATTAATCACGAGGTCTTCAAAAAATGTTACCATACCGACATCGGCTGGTGCACCCATAGCATGGAAAAGCACACGAACAAACCGAGCCATAAACCAGTCTTTAAGATTAACACCACCAACCGTACCAACACTTTCTATCCAATCACCGAGATTCATACCGTTCCAAGCAACCATCTTTGATGGATAAGTCCGCTGGCCACTGGCTGGCGTTAGATTTGGCCGCGGTGTTGATGATGAGTGAAAAAGCATGTATTTTGCTTTCATTATATCTGCAGCTGCTTCTGTTCCTTTAGCCAACTGCTCTTGCATGACGAGCCACTGAAAAGCATCTGCCAAACACAGGTCCATCTGAGTCGGTAGATGAACTCCAACCTCCAAGCCCTGAACACGCTTTACCTCTTCAACCTGCTTGGCTATGTCAGGCTCGAACATTTCAGAAAGAGCCTCAAAGTCTATCTGAGCGAACTGAAAGCCCAGCCGGGCCGCCTTAGTAAGCTTTCTCGCGAGACCCATATAAGTAAGCTTGTCAGCTCCCTGCTCGAATTCAGCAAACCCAGGCGTGACTCCGAGTATATAACCAATTGGCCTGTTTTTTTCATCCCACCTGACCATTTTTTGCATTTTTATCACGCTTGCGTTTTTGTTTTTTTTATTGGCTTCTGTTTAACAATCATCTACGCGCTTGCTATCTTTTCGACTCACTCTACTTACCAACACCGGCCTTCTTCTGCAAGAAGTTTATAAGTTGGTTGTATCTTGCACCGACGAACATGCAGTGAAAGTTCGGTATCCTTTCGTAGAAATCCCTTTCATAAGGCCCACCTTTCTTGAAGAAGAATTTTATACCGAAAAAGTCAAAGAAATCTTTCACTGGTCTTAGAATATCCTTTTTTGGTTCAACAGGCATCTCGCTTAGAACATAAAAATCCTCGGGATACGCTTTTTTCATTTCTTCCATTGAATCGAATTCCTTTCCAGTATCTGTAACGAATTTTTTACCCTCTCTTCTGTAATTTATAGTTTCTCTTTCCAGACCAAGAAGCTTGTTTACGTATCTGTTGAACTCCTCCTCTTTCGCTTTTATCTCCAGCAATTTCACCAAAACAAGGTTTTTGCTCCACAGCTGACCTCTTATTTTAAACGTTATATCTTCCATCTCTCTTCCATCTGGCGTTTTGAAAACAGCTCTTATGTATGATATGGGAAAAACAGAATAATACGGATACCAATCAGCTTCTATTTCTTTTAATGATGTCCTTGTGCCTCTCAGTTCTTGATATGTCTTTTCAACCCACTCTTCAGTAATCCAAGGATATTCTTCTTTAAGGCTTTTTTCGCCTCTGGCTCTGAGCTTCTGTCGCACTCTCTTAGGGAAATCCGCAGCCAAATCAAATATGAAATTTCTTTTCACAAAATCGTCAAGCGCTGGTATGTTAACCTCAACTTCCCCCGCTCTCGAGCTTATCTCTTTTATAGTCAAATGATACCAGACAAAAAGATCTATTTGTTGCCAAGATAAAACCTGACCTTGGGGCATAAATGGGGTTGTTGCCCATTTTTTTCTGACATCTGGCCTTGATAATCCCTCTTCCAGCAATTTGTGCTTTGCAATATAGGGGGTCAGCCATTGCCGATACTCATCTATGGACATTCTTCTGCTTCTTATTAATGCTAGTAGGTTTTGATATCTTTCTCTTACTTCCCTGCAGAAGAGTTTCTTCCATTCTTCATAATTAATCCACTTGGTCTTTAGCATAAGTTTTTCAACCCTCGGAAGAGTTGATAGGTACTCATGCTTCTCCAAATCCTCCAGACTGTTCATCATATAAAAATGCGATACGATGGCAGGAAGTATATTAGCCTGTTGCATGAATGACATGCTTAGTCTACCCGCCCCTTGGCCAGTTCCTCCGGCGTGAAAATCAACCTGGTCGATAAATATAGATTTGAGTGCGTGTTCATCATTTGACTCTATATAATCCATAATCTCCCTATATCTTCTGAGGTCGTGTTTCAAGAGCTCCAAATCAGCAACCGCCTGAGCAGCAGAGGTCAACCCCTGCTTTATGATAGCCTCTAAGTTTTGTTTTTGCTGTGTTGTTGCCTGATAATATTGTGTGTTTGTGGGTGAAATGTCAACCCACTCATCTACTTTTCGGACTTGCCAGTCCCATTTCGGCAGTTGAAAAACCAGAGAATAGTAAATAGAAGTTCCCTTGCCCATTGGAAAAGTAAAGTTAAGGTCGCCAATTTGCGTTTCAAAGGGCTGTGCAATAACAGCCCAGCCTATGTGAGGGGCTTCTGGTCCTACAAGTTCGTACATCGCTTCCCAAGAAACCATGAAATACACCTGTAATTAATTGTGCGCAAGCCACATATAAAATTTTTTCTCAAGCCAGAATGGTCAAAAAACAAGCCAGTAGATTCCGAGAACCAGACACATCAGCCCTATAAATATACCCGTAGTTGTGAATCCTCTTCCCCCGCCTTCTTTATCTAGCTCATAGTCTTGTATTTTCAGAATGTCTGGATATTTCAGTACCATGAAAACTCCAAATGCAAGAAGAATAAAACCAAGCCCACGACCAAACAACCCACCAACGAGTTTGCTTGGGTTTATTTTAAATAACAGATACGAAGCAATAAAACAAGCCAGAGAAGTTAAAATTATTATTAGCAACTGGAGATTTCCTATTGGTCTGTCTATGGCACGGAAAAGTGCCAGCAATGCGAACGCTATTAGGAATGCAGCAGCAATTTCCAGCATAATTTATATATATGCGACAAATAAATAAATAAATGGTGTTAAAATGGTCTTCGCTCGAACCAGAATGACGATATGGGATCAAATATATAGGCCAAGAAAGACAGACACGATAAGATATAAAGGACCCCACCCTGAGCGTGTTTATTATCATGCATATAAACTAATAAAAAGCGTTTTCAATGTCCCTGTTGGTTACATCCAAGAAAAACTTTATAACTGGGAAAAAGAGGGCAACAAGGAAAGGTTTACCGCAAGGTGGCAGGTCGATAAGTGGCTGGATAAATGGACCTACATAGACTGGGATATAGAAATAAAAGGATTTTCTGCCAATGGCAAAGGCGAAGTTATAGTGGCCATAGAGCCGAGGCTTGTAACAGAGTACCCTCAAGACACAATATTCCAGCAAAGCATCTTATATGAGATACTAAGGAGGTTGTGGCATGTAATTTTTTACGAAAAGAAAAGAGAAGAGTTCTTTGAATTCGGAAAAGCCTTGAGTGAGGAATGGGAAACAAAACTTAAAAATTTCATGGCAAAGCTTCGGGCTTCTTAGCTGGATTTGGTTTAAGGATACCACTTGTAGTTAACATATGATTATAATTAAAAAATAAATCAGGCGATATTGTGCTTAAAAAAACTCGTCCTTTGGTAGAAATAGAAAAAAAGATGTACATACAAGATTTTGTTCTAGCCCCAGATGAAAAAATACTTCTAATTTTCAAAGGGAAAGACCCATACAAGATGGTAGAAACCATGAAGCTTAATATAAAAAACATATATCAGGTTCCTGGAAAAGATATCAAAACGCTCAATTTCAAGTGGGACAACACAGGTGAGGTTAGGGAGTTCTTTGTAAAGTGGATTATTAGCCCTAAAAAAGACAAATGGACAAAGGCCTACGTGCCTTTCATTATTCAGGGAACGGTGAACGCAAAAACCCGGTTGGGTGACTTTACTTTTATCATGTTCCCATGGATAACAACTATATATACATATACCAATGCTCTTCAGAAGGCATTGTGGTGGTTTTATAACAGATATTTTTATTATAAACAGAGACGGGCGTATATAGAAGAGGAGCGAAAGCTCGCATTCCAGTTCAGGGACGCTGTATTGGAGCAGATGGGCATGAAAAGAAGATTGTATTATGAAGACAGAGAGTTGTTCTAGGTTGCGGAATGTGGTAAAAAATGAGTAGGTGAAAATCATGGTTGAAATTTTGAATAAATTAAAAAGAGGCATTGGTGGAATAAAAAGCAGATTCTCTAAAAAACCCGATTTTGATTTGGGTATGATTAAAAATAGAGTCAATGCGCCAATGACAAAACCAAAACTAGAGCCACTAAGGCCCCCACCAACAGGTCCATCGGCAGACCTGGAGCCAAGATTTTTGAACGAGCCACCAGAAGCAACAATGAACAGAAGATTTCCAGCTACTCCTCCGCCACTACCACCACCGATTCACAGACCAGACTCCCGTAGACCAGAACCAACACCTGTGGCAAAGCCATCACCAATAAGACCTGCTCCCTCGCCAGACTTTTATGCTGAGCAAGAAGACATAAGCCTCATAAGAAAAGAACTTTCCTCAATAAGCGCGCGTCTTGATACTATAGACCAGCGACTCAGAATAATAGAAGACAGGATGAGAAGATAATGTCTTTGTCTGATAGCATTCTCTTCAGCGTCAAGAGCAAAACATATAACCAAACTTTGTACATCAACAACACCCGCGTCGCGCGTGGTTTTTTCATACGCGCTAAAACTGGCGTTAATAAAAGCTGTTAA
>Ga0164318_10004175_pt1 | contig 13822 bp, 11 predicted proteins | sample GuaBasSedimGuay9_FD_113734 | JGI IMG/M metagenome (GOLD analysis project Ga0164318, IMG submission 113734) | Subseafloor sediment microbial communities from Guaymas Basin, Gulf of California, Mexico - Guay9, Core 4571-4, 0-3 cm | ecosystem: Environmental > Aquatic > Marine > Hydrothermal vents...
AAAAAAATAGGTGCTGGGGTATAATCAGCGGTTCCGTCGAATGCCCGCAGTAACCACAAAGAGATTATCGAATGGCCCGTATTACCGTCGAAGATTGCCTCGAACAAGTAGATAACCGCTTTAACCTGGTGCTAATTGCCAGCAAGCGCGCTCGTCAAATATCCCGTGGCAAAGAGCCGCTGGTCGAGATAGAGCAGGACAAGGCAACCGTTATTGCGCTGCGGGAGATAGCAGCTGGGCTGGTAACTTCAGATATCCTCCACGAAGAAGAAGTCAATCCGATGGACGCTTTTGAGTTACCCGAGGAAATCACCGCCGACGAAGCTATCGATGAAACCGCGCGCCCTAAAGATAAAAAAAATGATGCGGATGCCGAGCTTGCCAAAAACATAGCAGCAGCTTTAGCTGCAGAAAAGGCCGACGATGCTGCCGGGGAATAACACCCCATGCCAGTGACTGGTTTCCACTGTGGAGTCTCTCACCGCCCTTCTTGAAATTTACCTGCCTCCCGCTGAATGTGAGGCGGTAAACCACGCAGCTCAATTCAGCGCTGAAGCGCATAAAGGCCAGTATCGAAAAACTGGCGAGCCTTACGTTAGTCACCCCATTTCAGTGGCAAAACTGCTCACCGAAATGCGTATGGATAGCTCTAGTATTCAGGCGGCACTACTCCACGACGTTATCGAAGATACCGACTACTCCGCCCAGGACATCATTGACGAGTTTGGCGAAGAGGTGGGGGCTCTGGTCGATGGCGTAACCAAAATCACTCAGGTCGATTTCGCCACGCGCGAGGCCGCGCAGGCAGCCTACTTCCGCAAAATGATCATGGCGATGTCAGATGACATTCGAGTCATACTGATTAAACTCGCTGATCGTCTGCACAACATGCGCACCTTGCAGCACATGCCCAGGGCCAAGCAATGCCAGATTGCCCGCGAAACACTGGATATTTATGCCCCAATTGCTAATCGCCTTGGTATGCATAAATTTCGGCTGGAACTCGAGGACTTAGGGTTTGCCGCGCTTTACCCAATGCGTTACCGCATCCTCAACGAAGCGGTTCGCAAAACCCGAGGCAATCGCTCTGACCTGGTGAACAAAATCGAGCAGACCCTAATCGAACGGCTCGATCACGAGCAGATCAACTACCGCATTCAGGGCCGCGAGAAAAACCTTTACAGCCTTTACGCCAAAATGAAGCGTAACCGGGTCAGCTTTGAAGAAGTATTCGATCTATTTGCCCTGCGCGTGGTTGTTGACAAAGTGGATACCTGTTATCGCGCCCTGGGCGTTGTTCACAACACCTTTAAACCTGTCGCGAAGAAATTCAAAGATTACATCGCCATTCCCAAGTCCAACGGCTACCAATCACTCCACACCAGCACCGTCAGCTCTTATGGCGTGCCGGTGGAGGTACAAATCCGCACCGAAGAAATGGACATGGTAGCCAACGATGGCATTGCATCGCACTGGTTATATAAAAGCGACAGCGACAGCCGTAGCGGCCACTCCCATCAACGGGCGCGTGAATGGCTGACCGGAATACTCGAGCTGCAACAACAGACCGGTGACGCGGAAGATTTTATTGAACACGTAAAAATTGATCTATTTCCGAACGAGGTATTTGTGTTTACCCCGCAGGGGGAAATCATGGAGCTACCTGCGGGCGCAACAGCCATTGATTTCGCCTACGCTGTCCATTCAGATATTGGTAATCACTGCGTTGCCGTTCGTATAGAAGGAAAACTGGCACCGCTGAGCACGAAACTGCAAAGCGGCTCCAAGATTGAGGTTATTACCTCCACAGTAGCCTCACCCAATCCGCTATGGCTTAACTTTGTGGTCACCAGCAAGGCCAGAGCCGGTATCCGGCACGTGCTTAAAAACCTTAGCCATGAGCAGGCGATTAAATTAGGACAACGGCTGTTACGCCAGCAACTGATTAAGTTTGGTATTGAACTCGAAGACATCTCTACGCAACAGATTGAAGAGGCCTTGCCATCGCTGCAGGCAGAAACCTATGAGCTACTACTGGCAGATATTGGCCTGGGCAACCGCATGGCATTGGTCGCCGCCCAGCGCCTGGCAGACCCGAGTAAAGGCCAGCCCACGCCGAGAATAGACGGACTCCGTGGGGCGCTGGCAAGGATCACCCCATGGTTAAAAGCTCAAAACTCACCCACGCCGGTCTCACTGAGTGGTGGCGAGGGCATCGTCGTCTCCTACGCCCGCTGCTGTCGACCTATTCCGGGCGACCCGGTACACGGTTTCGTCACTGCCGGCAGGGGTATCGTAGTGCACCTCGACAAATGTCCAAACATCGCCGAGTTACGTAATCAAACCGAACGCTGGGTCGATGTAGCGTGGGATTCCACGAGTGACCGCCAATACCCGGTCGATATTCGCGTGGTCACCGTCAACCGACGCGGCGCGCTAGCCGCTATCGCCAGCACTATCGCAGCGGCTGGCGCCAACATCGATACCGTTACCACAGAAACCCACGATGGCTATAACTCCGTGACCAACCTCACCATCGAGGTCAACGACCGGCACCACCTCGCTCAATTAATGCGCAGCCTCAAGGCCCACAAAGAAGTCATTCGTATCACCCGCAAACGAGGATAGTCCATGCCCCGCACGCAGATTAAAACCGATCAGGCCCCTGCCGCCATTGGCCCCTATTCCCAGGCCATAGCAAATGGCGACACCGTTTATTTATCGGGTCAGATCCCCCTTGACCCCGCTACAGGAGAAGTTATCAGCGACGACATCAGCACCCAGATCACACAGGTGTTCGACAACCTTGAAGCAGTCGCAAACGCAGCCGGCGGCTCTCTGACAAATGCGGTAAAAATTAACGTTTTCCTGACTGACCTTAGTCATTTTGCCTTGGTTAATGCAATCATGACCGAACGGTTGACCTTACCGTACCCGGCCAGGGCAGCCGTCGAGGTAAGCGCACTACCTAAAGGCGTCGCAGTCGAAGCTGACGCCATTCTGGTTATCGGTTAACCCCCGCCCCAGGCGTGCCAACTACCCAACCGCTCCACCAAACCCCGGTTACAGTGCTGCGGGGGGTCAGCGACAAAATGGCGCAAAAACTTGCACGGCTGAATATATTTAACCTGCAGGATCTGCTATTTCACCTGCCCCTACGGTATGAAGACCGCACCCGCATCACCCCCGTCGGCGCCATGCAGCCAGGCACAGCAGCACAGATACAGGTCACCGTAGAGATGGCGGACGTCATCTTTCGGCGCCGCCGCACCCTGCTAGTGAGGGTGTTCGATGGCACTGGCACGCTTACCCTGCGATTTTTCCATTTCTCCAGGCATCAACAGAAACAATTTACTCCAGGCCAACAGCTGATCTGCTTCGGCGACCCTCGGCGGGGTGCTACCACCCTGGAAATAATTCATCCCGAATACACATTAATAAATGACGAGCGGGCCTCAGCCACCCTGTCTGACCGACTAACACCCATTTACCCGGCCACCGAAGGCATTCAACAACGCACCCTACGCAAGCTCACCGACCAGGTGTTGGAGCAATACCTACCCCAGGTAGAGGAGCTACTGCCCACACAGGTCCTTGCACAGTGGCAATTACCCTCGCTGACGTCGGCTCTGCAAACACTGCATCGACCCAGTCCCGAAGACTCGCTAAGTGAACTGGTCGACGGCAACCACCCGGCGCGTCAACGCCTCGCAATGGAAGAACTACTCGCCTACCATCTAAGCCTGCTGCGCCGCAGGCGCCAGCGAACCGACGAAGCTGCTACCCCAATCGCCGCCAGCCGGTGGCAAGAACGATTTCTACATGGTTTGCCGTTCAAACCCACCGATGCCCAGAACCGGGTGATCGCTGAAATCAATCATGACCTGGCGAACCCTTACCCGATGCTACGGTTACTGCAAGGCGATGTTGGCTCCGGCAAAACTCTTGTCGCAGCAGCAGCAGCGTTGCGAACTGCTAAAGCGGGTATGCAAACCGCCCTGATGGCGCCCACTGAGTTGCTCGCCGAGCAGCACTTGAAGACTTTTTCTGGCTGGTTGAGCGACCTTGGGGTTTCAGTTGACTGGCTCACCGGTCGCCACAAAGGCACAACCAGAGCATCGCGCCTGCGGCGTATCGCAAGCGGAGAAGCTGCCGTCATTATCGGCACTCATGCTCTGTTTCAGGAAGAGGTCGAATTTCATCAACTCGGCCTGGTGATTGTTGACGAACAGCACCGTTTCGGCGTCCACCAACGCCTTTCCCTACGTGAAAAAGGCCGAGACAAGGGCAAACTCCCCCACCAACTGGTTATGACCGCAACCCCGATCCCGCGCTCCCTGGCCATGACTTTCTACGCTGACGTGGAGACCTCCGTTATCGACGAGCTACCACCGGGACGACAATCAATAAACACCGCTGTACTGCCCGAAAGCCGCCGCGATAAAGTTATCGAACGGATCGCAACAGCTTGCGGCCAGGGCCGGCAGGCTTACTGGGTCTGCCCGCTGATTGACGAATCAGACCTGCTACAGCTGCAAGCTGCATCCACAACCCGAGACGCGCTACAAGCCGCCCTGCCCCATTTAACCACGGGCCTGATACACGGGCGCATGTCCGCACAGCAAAAAGAAGCGGTGATGGCTGAGTTCAGTACAGGAAAAATTGACCTGCTGGTGGCAACAACGGTGATCGAGGTCGGCGTGGATGTGCCCAACGCCAGTCTGATGATTATCGAAAATAGTGAACGCCTCGGGCTTGCTCAGCTACACCAACTGCGTGGCCGGGTAGGCCGTGGCAGCACCGCCAGCTCCTGCCTGTTGCTCTACTCCAGAGGACTTTCCAACGCTGCCAAATCCCGCCTGGCAACGATTCGTGAAACCCAGGATGGCTTTGAAATTGCCCGACGCGACCTGCAGCTGCGCGGCCCCGGCGAGTTACTCGGCACTCGCCAAACCGGCGACCTGCAACTACGCATTGCTGATATTACCCGCGATAGCGACCTGTTTAGTCAGGTACAACAGCTCGCCAAAACCCTCGAAAAACATCACCAATCGAGCATCGACCTGCTGATTCAGCGTTGGCTAAAAGGGGCCGACAACTACATCAAGGTCTAACCTCTACACTCCACACGACCTACCCTGACGACGCTCAACTGTTAGAATCGGCTCACCCCATTTTGTCTAACCAGACGCCCTAAACATGTCTGTATCCACTAGCCAACCTGTACGAGCGACCTTTCGAGATTATCTACAGCTCACGCGGCTGAATAAGCCGATTGGGCTGCTGCTATTGCTTTGGCCAACCTGGTGGGCGTTATTGCTGGCAGCGCAGGGGCTACCCCAACCAAAAATTGCACTTATTTTTACTGCGGGAGTGGTATTAATGCGTAGTGCCGGTTGCGCGATTAACGACTACTTTGATCGTGACATTGATGGTGCGGTTGAGCGCACCGCTAATCGGCCCATCGCCCAGGGTCGGATACCACCATCCCATGCCCTTTGGGTCGCCGCAGTTTTATCGCTGATAAGTCTGCTACTAGTGCTGCAGCTCAACCGTTTAACCATTCAACTTGCCATCATCGCCGCAGCACTAGCGGCCACCTATCCATTATTCAAACGATTTACTTATTTGCCTCAGGCCTATCTCGGGGTTGCTTTCGGCTGGGGGATTCCGATGGCCTTTGCTGCGGTTCAGGGAACCGTCCCCGCCATTGCCTGGCTACTATTACTGGCCAATATTTTCTGGACTGTCGCCTACGACACTCAATATGCAATGGTCGACAGGGCAGACGATCTGACCATCGGCGTGCGTTCAACAGCTATTTTATTTGGCCAGGATGACTGCCGCGCAGTCGCAATTTTACAGGTCAGTGCACTAGTCACGCTGCTGCTGGTCGGGCTCCACCCTGATAGCGGACTGAATGGACTCTTTTATCTATTCCTGACCGGTGCGGCAGGGCTATCAATCTACTTTCAGCGGCTAATCAAAGATCGTGACCGTCAACGCTGTTTGCAGGCGTTTCTACGCAACAACTGGTGGGGCGCACTGATATTCGCTGGCATTTTCCTGGATCTTCTGGGGGGTCCCCAGCCATGAGCCAAGCTATTCACAGCCTGCGAGGGTTCATCACCCTACTGGAACAAAAACAGCAACTTAAACAGATCACAACGCCGGTAGATCCACGCCTGGAAGCAACCGAGATCAGCGATCGAGTATTGCGCAGACAAGGCCCAGCGCTGCTATTCAACAACCCGGTTGGTGCTAACCATTCATTGTTAACCAATCTATTTGGCACCGAACAACGGGTCGCCTGGGGGCTAGGGCTCGACTCAACCGATCAGCTTAGTGAACTTGGTGGCTGGCTTGCGGAGCTGCGCGAACCGCAACCGCCGAACAGCCTTCAACAATTAAGAGACAAATGGCCAGCCTATCGTCGCGCTCTATCCCTGCGGCCAAAAATCGAAAAACGCGCCCCCTTTATGGAGAACTGCCAGACCGGCTCGGCCGTGGACCTTGCCTGCATGCCGATACAAACCTGCTGGCCAGAAGATGCCGCACCTCTGGTCACCTGGGCAATGGTCATCACCCGTGGACCACACCATCGACGACAAAACGTCGGCATTTATCGAATGCAGCAGATCGGCCCGAATCGACTGATCATGCGCTGGCTCGCCCACCGTGGCGGCGCGCTGGATTATCAAGCCTGGCAGGCTCAGCATCCCGAAAAACCATTCCCGGTTACTGTTGCAATCGGTGCCGACCCCGCGAGCATGTTGGCTTCGGTAATGCCCATTCCAGACAACCTCGGCGAGTTTCATTTTGCCGGCTTGTTACGCGAGGCTCGTACCCGGTTAACCCCGTTAGGCGCCGCGCAACTACGCGTTCCCACTGAGTCTGAATGGGTACTGGAAGGTCATATTCACCCCCACGATACCGCTCCAGAAGGCCCTTTTGGTGACCACACGGGCTATTACAACGAGGTAGAGACTTTTCCGGTATTCACGGTGGACAAGCTTTACCACCGCCATCAAGCGATTTATCACTCCACCCACACCGGCAGACCTCCGGATGAACCGGCTATTCTTGGGCTCGCGCTAAACGAGCTCTACACCCCACTACTAAAGAAACAATTTCCAGAAATTGTCGATTTCTATTTACCGACTGAAGCCTGCTCATACCGCATGGCTCTGGTGAGTATCAACAAGCAATACCCAGGGCATGCCAAACGGATAATGTTTGGCATCTGGTCAGTGTTGCGTCAATTCATGTACACCAAAGCGATTATCGTAGTGGATGCCGATATCGACCTGCGTCGCTGGGACGATGTAGTGTGGGCACTAGCGACTCGCGTGGATCCGGCCCGCGACAGCACTATCGTCAAACAAACCCCGATTGATTATCTTGATTTCGCTTCGCCGACAGCTGGGCTGGGTTCGAAAATAGGTATTGATGCGACTAATAAGTGGGCTGGAGAAGTGAACCGAGAATGGGGGCATCCCATCACCATGGATCCAATGGTGATAGAAAAAGTTGATGGCATCTGGGCGCAACTAGGCCTTGATTAAACCCCAGGCGAGGCTTAAAAGCCGCTCAAAAACCTTTTAATTTAGGCTGATACGGTAGCGCTCTGCTCATCCGTTGATTCTTCAATTCGCTCATCGCCAGAACCTGGCCATGCATTCAGTACTGTTTTCACCAGTGTGGCCAGCGGAATCGCAAAGAAAACTCCCCAGATTCCCCATAATCCGCCAAAGAAAAGCACCGCAACGATAATTGCCACCGGGTGAAGATTAACCGCTTCGGAAAACAGTAGCGGTACCAGTACATTGCCATCGATGGCCTGGATAATCGCGTAGGCAAGGATCACATAACCAAACTCACCACTCCACCCCCACTGGGAAAAGCCCACCATCGCCACCGGCAACGTGACAACCACCGCACCCACATAGGGGATAATTACCGACAGGCCCGTCAACACCCCCAACAACAGCGCATATTGAAGGCCCAATATCGAGAAAATCAGCGCTGTCACGCCACCGACCACCACTATCTCAACAAATTTACCGCGCAAGTAGTTACCCATCTGCCGCTCCATCTCTTGCCAGACATTAACCACGAGTGACCGCTGCACCGGCAACTGACGCGCTATCCATGCAGTAATGACCTGTTTATCTTTTAAAAAGAAAAACACCAAAAACGGCACCAGCACCAGGTAGACCAGCACCGTCATCAAATTGACCAGTGTTGCGAGCGGATTACTCACCACGGTCTGGCCCCACTGAGCAATCTGCACGGTCACGGATCCGACCATCGCATCTAGCTGCTCAACAGAAATAAACTCCGCATACTCCGCCTGCAAACCCAGCAAACTTTGCCGCCCATGACTTAGCATCTCGGGAGCATTCTGTACTAACGCTTTTAACTGGCCCACCAATACCGGCAACAGCCCAAACAAGATTAGCGGCACCAACCCAAACGCCAGCCCTGAAATAAGTATCGCTGCCCATAGCCGGCTACAGCCGCGTTTCGTTAACCAGCCAACCAGGGCCTCGAGAATGTAGGCAATGACTATTGCCGCAAAAACAGGGGCTAACATCGCCCCGGCCAATAACACAATCGCAAAGCCAACACCCAACACCAGCAGTAACTCAATCACCGCTGGGTCAGAGAAGTGACGCTTGGACCAGCTACTAAAAAAATCTCTCATAATTGCCGTATGTTCACCATTTTAAAATAGAGCCGAAAGGGATTTTTAAAACCTTGATTATCGCCCTTTTAGATCACTAGCGGTCTACCAAATACGAAGTCGGTTTTGCTAGGCTATAATGCGGCAAAAACCCTCCAGCATCGACCATACTGGGGCCATGTCACCTTAAAATCTATAGCGATAACAGCCGTGCCAACCAAACCTGACCATTATGACTACGAACAGCTATTACGCTGTGCCCGCGGCGAACTTTTCGGCCCTGGAAATGCCCAACTGCCATCGCCGCCAATGTTGATGTTTGACCGAATCGTCAAAATTAACGAAACCGGCGGGAAATACGGTAAAGGATTTATCCAGGCAGAACTCGATATCAATCCCGAATTATGGTTCTTTGGCTGCCACTTTGAGGGAGACCCGGTAATGCCAGGCTGTCTGGGACTGGACGCCATGTGGCAACTACTTGGGTTTTTCCTGGGCTGGCATGGAAACCCGGGCAAAGGCCGGGCGTTGGGGGCAGAAAAAATAGGCTTTTCCGGCGAAGTGACTCCAAACAATACACTCGTCACCTACCGAATTAATATTAAACGACTGATCACTCGTAAATTAATTATGGGACTTGCCGACGGCAGCATGGACGTAGATGGTGAAGAAATCTACAGCTCCGCTAGTCTGCGGGTCGGTCTTTTTAAATAACCACACTGAGGCGGAAGAACACAATGAATCGACGGGTGGTAATCACTGGCCTGGGAATCAACTCTAGCATTGGCATCGGTACCGCCGAGGTAACCGAGTCTCTTCGCGAGGGCCGGTCCGGCATTGAATACAGTGAAGTTTACGAACAGCAGGGACTCAGGTCCCGTGTCCATGGACCCATCCGCATTAATGCGGCAGAATTGATCGACCGAAAACTCTATCGCTTTATGGGCGACGCTGCTGCGTTTGCCTACCTGGCGATGCGCGAGGCAATCGAAGATGCCGGGCTTGATCCCGAGCAGGTCTCTAACACCCGCACTGGCCTGGTGGCCGGGTCAGGGGGTGCATCGACCGCAAACAATTTGTTGGCCATCGACACCCTCAGGGAAAAAGGCATTCGCCGCGTTGGCCCTTATATGGTTACTAAAACCATGGGCAGTACAGTGTCTGCCTGTCTTAGCACCGCCTACAAAATTCGTGGGGTGAATTACTCAATCACCTCAGCCTGTTCCACTAGCGCCCACTGCATGGGCCACGCCGCCGAATTGATCCAGATGGGAAAACAGGACATGGTGTTTGCCGGCGGCGGCGAAGAAGTCGACTGGACCTTGTCAGTTTTATTTGATGGCATGGGCGCCCTCTCCAGTAAATATAACGATACCCCCACCCAGGCATCCCGTGCATTCGATCAGGACCGAGATGGCTTTGTCATTTCCGGCGGCGGCGGCATAGTCGTGATGGAAGAGCTGGAGCACGCACGTGCCCGGGGGGCAAAAATCTACGGCGAACTGGTCGGCTACGGCGCCACATCTGACGGTTTTGACATGGTGCAGCCCTCCGGCGAGGGAGCCATTCTCTGCATGCAACAGGCGCTAGCAACGACCAACAGCCCCATTGACTACATTAATGCACACGGCACCAGCACACCGGTGGGTGACACCAAAGAACTAGCAGCAATTCGGTCAGTGTTCGACGACCAGATACCACCCATTAGCTCAACAAAATCACTAACCGGTCATGCGCTTGGCGCCGCTGGGGTTAACGAAGCGATCTATAGCTTACTAATGTTGAAAAATGATTTCATCACCGCTTCGGCTAATATCGACACCCCTGACGAAGCAGCAGCGGGCATACCTCTAGTCCGCGAACGGCTAGATAACGCAGCCCTCGAAACCGTTATGTCTAACAGCTTTGGCTTTGGCGGCACCAATGCCTGCCTGGTGATGAAAAAGACAGTTGCCTAAACTGGCTTGCCGCTGACCGGTTGCGCCACTAAATGTTTTTAGTGGCGCCTTTTCTGTTGAACAAAACCGCTATTGGTGCGTAAACACTTGGGCTAAAGACCTACTCCGTGGCGGCGACCATATAGTCAACCGCTAGCCTGATCTGGTCGTCAGGAAGATGCATGAAACCTCCCTTCGCAGGCATCGCCTGAAAGCCAGTCAACGAATGCTCATAAAGCACATCGATACCCTGAGCGAGACGCGGCTCCCAGTCGGCCTGGTCAGCATACTTTGGCGCTCCTGCCAAACCAGTGCCATGGCAGGTGACGCAAGCGGTGTTATAGACGCCTTCACCATCTAACACTACTACCACTGCGGCAGAGGCCTCTTCAGCTTCAGGCTCTACCTTTTCTGGCGGGGCCTGCGGCACCAAACTACTGGACACAAACAGCGTTCCGTCGGTTAAAGCAACTTTGCTCACCGGCTCAATTCGACTGGCAGCAGCCTCAACTTCCATCACATCTGGGCCAGAATCGGTAAGGCTTGCGATCACCGACCCCAGGATAATTAGCCCAACCGCTAACACACTCATCAAAAAGATCAGCAGTGCAAAGGTCTTAACAAAGGGATCTTGTTGTTCGCTCACGAATATTCCTCAAATACAGGTAGAAGGCCGCCGCAGGCAGCTTACAAAAAACTAAAAAGGTAACGGATTATTATATCGGGAATCGACCCGCTCCGGTAGCGCCAACATAGACTGACCGCTACGATTCCGGTATCCTTTGCCGCCCTGCAATTTTGTCAAAACACATTGCGCCCGTAGCTCAGCTGGATAGAGTATCGGCCTCCGAAGCCGAGGGTCAGAGGTTCGAATCCTCTCGGGCGCGCCATTTTGCTTCGCAACAAGTATCGATTCCGAGGATTTCCAGCCCTCAAGCTCCGCTTTCGCGCGTTCCGCCGGAAATTGCTCAGCCGCAATTTCTGTTCGGCTACACCCTCTCGGGCGCACCATTCTTAGGCTGGTTTCAGCAAGTCAAACCACATCAAATTGCCAGGGAAATTGACCAGGGTCGTTTTTTAACGATTCACGGATAACGAACTTGGCTATTTTACCGGTAACCCCTTTAGGCAGGTCATCGACAAACACGACGTGTTTGGGGATTTCCCATTTACCAACTCTTTCCCGGCAAAAATCGGCCAGCTCCTGAAAATCTGCCGATTTACCGACTTGCATCGACACCATGGCGACTACTGCCTCACCCCACTTTGGATGAGGAATACCGACCACGGCGACCTCGCGCACGGCCGGGTGTTCAGCCAACACATTCTCTACCACCACCGGATAGACGTTATAGCCGCCGCTGATAATCATGAACTTACGCCGGTCAGTCAGGTAGAGATAACCCTCTTCATCCATCCGCCCCAGGTCATTGGTACGCAGCCAGTCACCGTTATAGAGCTCGGCATTTTCTTCCGGCAAATTCAGGTAACCGGGAATATTGGTACTGCTGCGCACAACAATTTCGCCGATCTCACCTGCGGGTAACCGCTCGCCTTCGGGGGTGTGTATCTGCAAATCAACGTGCATGGCCGGCCGGCCACAGGAGGTGAGTAGTTCTGGCTCCTCAAGTCCGCGCAGATGCTCGGCATGCCTTAAAAAACTCAACCAGCCGGCGGTGGATTCGGTGAGTCCATACAACTGCATAATTTCACAACCAAAGGTTGCAATTGCGTCGCGGATTAGCGGTGGCGTAGCCGGCGACGAACCGTAGGTAAGCAGCCGTAGCGAGAGTTCATAACTACCGGCGCGATAACGCTCAATGATGCTCTGCATCATCGTTGGCACCAATATAGCCACCGTAGCACGGTGCAGTTGCATCTGTTGCAGAGCGCCTTCTGGATCGAAACTACCTTCCAGAATCAGGGTAGTGAGGCCGTTAGTCAGGCCGAGAGAGCCGTTAAGTATCGGCACACCGGCCATGGGGAAGGGAGCAAAATAGGTATCTTCGTGCCGTAGCCCCATCTCCAGCACGCTATGCATTAGCGCATCGCGCGCTCCGCGTTGAGTCCAGATTGCTCCTTTAGGCAACCCGGTAGTGCCAGAGGTGTAACTGATGGCACTTAAATCGTCTTCACTGAGTTCCGGCAACGTCGGCGTTTGGTCAGCCGCGATCAATTCATCAAAATCGATCTCCAGACCATGATCCCCACCAAAACCGGCTAACTGGCAAGACTCCTGCTGCAACTCATTAAAACCATCACCCAGTAGCTGACGACATTCGGCTTCGACAAACACCAGCCTGGCATTGCTATCGCGTATCAGATGAAGCATTTCGCGCGGGGCGTAGCGCCAGTTAATACCAACCCGCACCGCACCGATTTTTAAACAGGCGAACCATAGCTCAATGACTTCAAGGTGATCTTTGGCGAGCATGGCGACCACATCACCTTTGCCGATACCCAGGTTTTGCATACCTGCAGCAAGCGCATCGGTACGGCGGTCTACTTCAGCCCAGGTTCGCTGTCGCTGACCTTCGATGAACGCCGTCTTATCACCATAGCCAACCGCACAACGGCGTAACTGATCTCTAAGCAGCGGACTTTTCTGGTAACTCACAATAGGTACTCCCCAAAAACCGGCTATGCCTGGTCAGCCCAGGGCAACTCGGATGGGTCGTTACGAAACCCTTCTCGGAGTGCATGTTTGGCGATTTTATGGGTGCCACCTTTTGGCAGTTCATCGACAATTTTGATGAACTTGGGCACTTCCCACTTAGCCACCTTGTCACGGCAATACTCAATCAGTTCCTCTGGGGTCGCCGACTGACCCGGTTTTTGGCTGACAATCGCGATTACGGCCTCACCCCATTCCGGATGGGGGGCGCCAACAACGGCACATTCGTGTACAGCCGGATGCTCAGCCAGTACATTCTCAACTACCACCGGAAAAACGTTGAAGGCACCACTGATAATCATGAAACTCTTGCGATCGGTGAGGTAGAAAAACCCCTCCTCGTCATATTTACCCAGATCGTTACACCGTAACCAGCCATCTTCGGTCAGTGTGTTAGCGGTCTCTTCCGGCAGGTTCAGGTAGCCTTTCAAAATCACGTCACCGCGGGCCCATAGTTCGCCGACTTCGCCGGGTGGTAACGGGTTTCCCTGATCATCGCGGATGGATAACTCAACATGCAACCCC
>Ga0164318_10004176_pt1 | contig 13822 bp, 12 predicted proteins | sample GuaBasSedimGuay9_FD_113734 | JGI IMG/M metagenome (GOLD analysis project Ga0164318, IMG submission 113734) | Subseafloor sediment microbial communities from Guaymas Basin, Gulf of California, Mexico - Guay9, Core 4571-4, 0-3 cm | ecosystem: Environmental > Aquatic > Marine > Hydrothermal vents...
ACCATGTATTTCTACTTGTTTTATTTTTGGATGGAAATTTATTATTAAACTTAGTAATTTCATCCCAAATTTGAGTATGATTTATTCGATTGCCAGAAGGGTATACTCGTTGTTCAGTAAAATATTCCCAGCGTTTAAACTGTTTCCAACCGCTCCCTTTTTCTGTTCCGTAAGTTGCAAAGTGCTGGTTTGCTGCTTCTTGAACGTCATAAAAGTTAACGTTAAGGTCTTTCATCATTGTAACCCAGTTATTTGATGAACTATTTTTAGTAACAATGCCTGAGGTTTGAGTAAACCCAATATTTGATAGAATTAGGATTAAAGCACTCCCAATTAAAAATGATTTTAAAATATTCATTATAAGATATTCTTTGGTTTTGTAATTTTTTGTAAAAGTAATTCTTTTATTTTTGGAGTTTGTTTTAAACTTACTCTAATCTCAACATTTAAAAAATGGCACGAAAAACTACTTTACTACTGATTATTTTCGCAATTGGATTTTTTCAAATTGCAAATGCATGTACCATAATAGCTGTTGGTAAAAAAGCTTCAGCAGATGGTTCAAATATTATATCACATACTGATACTGGTCCTGACTCTAGGATATTTGTTGTTCCAGCACAAACATACAAGCCTGGTGAAAAGGCTCCTGTTTATTGGGGTATTCAGGATGCTGACCGACCATTAAATGATGATGGAGTAATACTTGGATACATACCTCAGGTTGAACATACTTATAGTTATTTTCAGTCGGCATATTCTCATTTAAATGAATTCCAACTTGGTATTGGAGAAAGTACAACTGGACAAAGAGATGAGCTTATTTGTACTCGCGAAAATGGTGAACAAATTATGACCATTGAGCAAGCCCAAATTTTCGCACTACAGCGTTATAAAAATGCTAGAGAGGCTGTTAAATTTATTGGTGAATTAATGATAAAGTATGGTTTTTTGCCTTCCAGCGGTGATGGTTCGGAAACTCTTGCGATTGCCGATACCGATGAAATTTGGATTCTTGAAATTTTTGGAGTAGGAGCGGAGTGGACTCTTGAAAGTGGAAAACCCGGTGCAATTTGGGCAGCGCAACGTTTGCCTGAAGATGGAGCCACAGTAATACCTAATTGGAGTATTATTAAGGAAATTAATGTGAAGGATAAGGCTAATTTCATGGTATCTAAAAATTATAAATCGGAAGCCATTGATAGAGGATGGTACGATCCAAAATCAGGTATGCCATTTATTTGGCAAGAAGCTTATGCACCATTACCTGTCGAATATGCAACTGGTAGATTTTGGCTTTTTCATCAAACTTTTGCCCCAAATTTAAGGGAATGGCCCGATCGTTTTTTAAATGACGATCCTTACAAAGGAATTAGTCCGTATTTTCAAATTGTGGAACCAATTTCAATTTATCCATTTTCTATTGTTCCTGAAAAAAAGATATCTGTAAAGGATGTAATTGCATTTCAACGATCAACATACGAAGGTACAATTTATGATATGACATCAGGTCCTGAGTGGCTTGTGCCAGACGGAAAAGGTGGTATTGTTAAAAGCCCATTGGCTACTCCATTTCCTAGTAGAGATTTGCGTAAGCTTATGAAAATTACTTATCGTCGTCCTGTGGCGCGTCATCGTGGGCATTACGGAATGGTTCTGCAATTAAGAGGCTGGTTGCCAGATGCCATAGGAGGTGTTTATTGGGTGTATCTTGATAATCCGTATTTTAGTCCATATGTGCCAATTTATGCCGGTAATTTATCTGTTGATGATACTTACAAAACGTATGATCCTAATGCATATGATGAAAAATCAGCTCGCTGGGCAATTGATTTTGTAGATAATATGGCTAATTTGAAATTTCAAAAAATTGCTGAAGATGTTAGGGCAGTTAGAACCCCTTTTGAGAATGAGATTTTTGATAATCAGAAAGTTGTTGAAGATAAGGCGCTCGTGCTATACAATAAGAACCCAAAGGATGCTCAGGATTATTTAACAAGTTACTCCAATGCATTAATGGTAGATGTAACTGAAATGTTTCTCAACTTGAGAGACGAGATTATTACAAACTACACTAATAATCATGAGTAATTAAAATCTAAGGAATCATAATTGGCACTAATTATTATGAAAAAGTAGAAATAATATTATCTTTACAAATAAATTAGCAACAATTAGAATACTATTTCTAAATATTGGGCAAAGTGAAAATACCAAAAGCCTTGATAATAATAGGATTGCTTATAGTCTTAGGATTAAAACTTCAAGCACAGGATATTAAGTTTGGGTTTCTTACTGGGCTTGTTGTTAGCAATGCACACGTAATAAATAAGATTTATTTTCATGATTACAGGGTGTTTCACCCTATGTACTCATTTAATATAAATGGATATATTGAATACAGAATTTCCAAAACATGGGGGATAGAAGCAGATCCTGGATATATTAGAAAAGGCGGGGTTGTTCGTTTTGGCATTAATCATTATATGTCAATTATTAAATTGCAACTTAATTATCTTCAGCTTCCAATACTAGCAAACTTTTATTACACCAATAAATTCTTTTTTTCCATAGGTCCTGAGTTTGCTTATTTAATAAATAGTGAAGGGAATCTACCAGGGATTGCAACAGGATTTTTTTATTTTAAAGAAAATGCTTTTGAAATTTCAGTATTGATTGGTGTAAATTATAGTATTACAGAGAAAATTGATGTAGGATTAAGATATAATCATGGGCTTACAAATATTGCAGTTTTAAAATGGACTTATGGTTATGGTCCTGAAGTTGGGCAGTCAAAAGTATATAATCAGTATTTTCAATTTACTTTTAAATTTAAAATACAGACTGATGCTAAGTGATATGAGTAGAATTGGTACTAATTATTATGAAAAAGTAGAAATAATATTATCTTTACACAATAGTTAACTTATTAGAGAGGTTTCTAGGATAGAATTTTGTGTCAAAATTAATGGCATGTATCTATTAGTAAAGAAACTAAAAAAAACATTTAAAAAAAATATCATGTCAAAAGGTAAAGACTCAAAAAAGAACGTTAAAAAAGCCCCAGCTAAAACTGCAAAAGAAAAGAAAGAAGAAAAGAGACTAAAGAAAGCTAAATAAGATTAGTACCACTGGTGCAGATTTCCAACGTATTAACTTATTAGAAGTTTGTATTTAAACTTATTCGGTTTAATATGTAAGATTATTGTAATTTATTGAAATAAAATAAAATAATGAAAAAAATATTAGGAGTTTTGTCAGTACTAACTATTAGCTTGGTTTTAGTGTTTACATCTTGTCAGAAAAATGACGTCAATAAAATAACAGATATCTCTTTAAAAAGTTTTGAACCTGAAGTGATTGTTAAAGGTGGAGGAGATATAGAAGATTATAGCAAAGTTGTTGTAGAAGAATTGGTGAAAAAAGAAGAATGTAAATGGGAGGTAGTTTCTGGTATTATTGAGTATTATTACTTAGATGAAATGGTATTTTTAATAAATTTTGGTAACGGAGAATGCGATGGAATAGCAACCATAAACTGGTTAGAAAATCAAGAATTTGAAAGCAAAGAAGTTGATGTTTGGAAATTATTTAAATATGACGCAAAAGATAAAGACGACAAATATATTGTAATAGAAGAGCTAGTTAAAAGCGAAGAATGTAACTACGAAATAGTTTCAGGAATAATTGAATATCAAGACAAAAGTGGTAATCCATATGTTACAATAGATTTTGGCGATGGAGTTTGTGATGGAATTGCAACTAAATGCTGGACAAAAGAAGGTGTAATAGAATGTGATGATTTTAATGTAGAATATTGGGGTAAAAAATTCTGAAATAATCAATAATATTGGAGTTGTAGCCAAAAAAAATGATATAGAAAACCCTAGAATCAAATTCCCCCTCATGTAGCGAAGCGTGCTAGCATATTAACTATCCCTATGCTCAGCAAAAAATATTTCCAATTTAAATGCCTAATTTTGCCTTTCTGATTGCATACTGCAACAGTTTATTTATTCTTTATGAAAATTCTATTAAACTGCCTTCCCCCAGCTGATATCCATACACCATCAATATCGCTTTCCATCCTAAAGAAATTTATGAATGAAAAAGGGGTGGACACTAAAATTAAATATTGGAATTTTATACTGTCGCCAATGCTGGATTATTATGATAGCGAAGATACCGAAATCAGACTGCTTCCCTTTTTGTCCATACTAAACGATCGAAATAAGAATGAAAAAGGCAATAAACGCATACTATCTTTTTTACAGAAATTACAGCCAGAATTCAAAACCCATAGTCCAGATTATTATACCAATTTTCTCAAAGACATAAAAGTCGATATTCTACGAAGTATAGAAACAGAATTAAAAAATATCGACTTTACTAAAATTCAAATATTTGGAATCAGTGCCAAGTATAACCAATGGATTCCGGGCATATTGGTTGCCGAATCACTAAAAAAAATTGCTCCTCATGTACAAATATTGGTAGGTGGTTTTGGAAATGCGAATGTGGCTAAAGAAGCTATGCAGGTTTGCAAGCATTTTGATATGGCTACATGGGGCGAGGGTGAATATCCCCTATGGCAGTTACATAAGGAAGTAGAGAAAAGTAGCCCCAATTATTCGTTTATACCTCGATTTATGTATCGCCGAAATGGTGAATTAATAAAGTCGCTGACCAACAAAAGTGAATACCTCGATTTTGACAATTATCTTTTCCCCGATTATAGCGACTATATAAATAACTATCCACATCCTGAGGATATGGAGCAAGTTAATATTCCGATAAACACCATTCGTTCTTGTAACTGGTCAAAATGTAAATTTTGCGATTTTAATCAGGGCTATAAATTAAGAATGAGAAGTCCTGAGTGCATTGTTAAAGAAATAGAACACATAGGAAATGAATATGGGCTAAGCACTTTTTCATTTGTGGATAGCGATACTTTCGGTAATTACGAACATTTTAACAGGCTTCTGGATTTAATTATTGAACTTAAATTAAAAACCAATGCCGATTACGTTTTTTGGTCAGAGATTATTCCAAACCAACAGCTCACGGCAGAGATGATTGAAAGGATGGCCATAGCAGGATTTAAAAATATTTTTATTGGTTACGATGCTCTTTCCGACACTTTGCTTCAGAAAATGAATAAAAGCAATAGTTTTTCTGATAATCTTTTCTTTGTTAAACACAGCATCGAAAATGGCTTAGCCCCTTACGTTAATGTGATTAAACATATTCCAGGCGAAACTGAAGATGATGTGCAAGAATGTATTGACAACCTGCATTACACCCGCTTTTTTTATAAGGATCCCATTGTATCTTTTTCACATAATTATGTAAATTTGGTGCTATCATCGATGAGTAAATATCATAACATACTTACAAAGGAAAAGCGAAAAAGCTATGATTTTGATATCATGACCTATTTATTACCTGACTATTTCCCAGACAATGAAAACCGCTTTCATTTATTTAGATATGAGAATAATGCTCCGGCAAATAGTAAAGAATGGGATAAGCTGGTAGAAATTGAAAACTACTACAAAGACAACAGCTTCAGTTATAAAGTGCAAGAAAACAAGGGGACACTCTATTATACGGAGTACTGTAATGATGAAGAAATTGAAAACATTATTTTTGATAATCCCGAGTATGCTGCAGTTTTTAAAGCAAGCCAACAACAAGTACTTTCATTTGATAAGTTGATGGATGAAATCACCCAAAAGGGAATCCCTATTTCAAAAAAACGACTGATTGAAGTTCTTACTCAGTTAAAACAATCCTATCTTATTTATTGTACAAAGGATTTCTCAAATGTTGTATCATTATTGAGTGTGTGATAACCAATAACTAGCAGAATGTAATTATTAGAAAGAAGAATGCATTTTCAATATTATTTATTTGGCTCAATAAGTAGTTGAAAATATGCCCTTTAGTATATATTTATTTTGATTCTGAAAATTTAAATAATCAACAATCAATAGATCAACACTCAATAATCAAGTAAAAATGCTAATGTATAAAACATGTGCTATTAGGTTTCATATTAGCTATATTTTCTTTTGTTGTAGAAGTACTACTGTTAGCTGATGGCCAGCTAATTTCACCAATTAATACTGCTAAATCAAAATTATTTTCTGCATTACTCATTCCGTGTTGGTATGACCATTGCATATTTTCTGTTATATTTCCAGGGTTAGAATTTGGTGCATAATAAGGATAAATATTAAGGACTATAAAACGATCATCAGGATCATTTAAATCTTTACACTTTTTTGAAGAATAGCACCTGCATAATCCTCTATGGCAGCATTTGGTTGTTGTGCGTCTGCTCCCGTTCCAGTAATGCATGCCGAAATTGGAATTTTTATACCAACATCAACCATCTTTGAATGAACATAATCCATATAACCAGCAACCACAGAAAGAGGGACATAGTTCTCATTATTATTATTATTCAAATTAGTTTCGTTACCAATTGCTATACACATTACTGTAGTTGGATGTTGTTTTGCTGCAAGAATTGCCTTATCAATATCCGATTTTGTAGTAACTGCATTTTCCAGATAACAATGTACGATTTGAGCTATTGGCAGCCAGATTATAGTTATCATTATAGCAATACTGGCTATAGCATATTGAGTACTGTAATATCCAGAGTTTATTCAGAACATGCTGGAAGTGCAAAAATCTTTAAGGATTATTTAATTGATTATGTGTATGGATCAAATACAATGGTTACTCTTGATGTTTCCTTTCCGGATTTATCTACGGAGCAGAATTTACCCACTCCCCATGCCTTGGGGAATATATACTTTCTTGAAGATGAGGCTGGTTACATGCAATATGATGCATCAAATATGAGTGCTCATGTAGCCGAAGGTAACGGGTATGGTAATTTTGAAGACTTAAATAAATATGTACGTACACTAATGACTGGAAATAATATACTTAATACAAGTACAGTTACTTTGATGCAAACTGATTATTCGCCTGATACATCTGGTCATAGTAATTATGCCTTGGGTTGTATTACAACTCCCAACCTTGGCTTTGGTCATAATGGCGAAATAAGAGGCTATTTATCAATAATGGCTTATGATCCTGAACATGACGTTTCAATTATAGTTTTGATGAATGTAATGGACTATATTAATCATGAAGATTATATCACAAATTTTAAAGGTATGTACAGTGCGGCCTGGAAAGCAAGAGAAATTCTAGGCTATCCTGGAAACCCATATGAATAGATATTACTATACTTATATGCGATATGTCTCATTTTAATATTTATTTGGTATTACACCTGCCAACGGTGGTGATGAAGTTAAAGTTGAATATACTTTTGTTTACACTAAGGACGAAATAAAGTAACCAGTACTAACACAAATATGGGGGCAAATGTTATATACTATGTTGTAACCAGAGGGGCAAAGCCAAATTGTATCAATAAAAAAAGCCTCACAATCAGTTGATTGTGAGGCTTTTAGTTGGTCGGGATAGAAAGATTCGAACTTTCGGTCTCCTGCTCCCAAAGCGTGCAATTCAACACCTTTTAGACCATATCAAAATATATTAGTCTGTAATGTAATGATTATAAGTCATTTATATTCAGTATATTTGCCTGTATTTAAAAATATATTTATATATTTGTATACAATTAATATTTGTGTAACCCCTGTGTAACCAGAAAAAATATGAATATAAAAGTAGACCTAATACTGTTAACCAGCAGAAAGCGTAAAAGTGACAATCGGCACCCAGTTGTTATTCGATTAATGGAGGATAGAGAGAGAAAGTACAAACGAATAGGATATTATTATCATCTTGATGAATGGGACCAAAAAAGAAATCAGCCTAAAAAAGCATCCAATGAAGTGCTTAGAGTACTCAAAAATGAGCAAAGCAAATATCTTGATAAGATAAGTAAATTGCAAGCTGATGGTGAGGAAGTCTCTCTTGATACGATAATGGGGGATGTGCAAAAAAACAAAAAGCCAGCCAAAGTTCTTCAATATTTCCAGAAGACAATTGCCAAATTAAAGATTGATAGTATAGGAAATTCAAATGTATATCAATTTGTATATAAAAGTTTTAAAACATTTCTTTACGCTAAACAAAATAAAATTGAAGTAGAAAATCTTAAACGACAGTATAAAGATGAAGACCTGAAAGGGACAAAAGATATTAAGTTTACAGAACTCAATAAAATTCTGCTTGATAGTTACAATAACTGGATGATAAAGCGCAATGCAAACCCCCGTACAAGGTCACTATATTTTAGAACATTAAAAGCATTGTATAATAAAGCTGTTTATGACCCGGATGTAAGACTTAGCGGAGATGCAATGCCTTTTGGTACTAAAGAAGATAAATCAAAATTTGCCGTAAGCCAATTTTCTAAGAAAACAAAAAAGCGAGCCATAACATCTGTTGATATTGCTAAAATAAAAGCCCTTGATTTATCAGACAAACGAACACTTGATGAAGCAAGAGACTATTTCCTTTTTGGCGTTTATGGTATGGGTATTGATTTTGTTGATATCGCCAGGCTTACCTGGAGCGATTTTAATACTAAGACTTCACGAATAGAGTATGTTCGTTATAAAACACGTAGTAGAACTGATGAACTAGTTGATTTTGAAATAGATGAATACACACTACCCATTATTAATAAATACCGTCCTAAGAATGAAATACTACAACCAAACGATTATATTTTTAGTAAAATTCTCAATAGGCATATACATACAACCGAAGCCCAGAGGCATAATCGTATAAGAAAAGTAATTACTAGAGTTAACCGAAAACTGAAAACTATTGCAGATAAAGCCGAAATATACCAACCTCTTTCAACTAAATGGACCCGACATACTTTTGCCTCAATTCTGAAGCTTGAGGTAAAAGCATCAATAAATGAAATCAGCGAACTTCTTCGCCACGGTGATGTAAAAACAACTGAGATATATTTAAAAGACTTGGAAGTAGAAGATAAAGATGCTCTTGTTAGAAAGATGAAAAATATAATAGGATGATGGGCAATATTATTTAATTTTGAGGATTAGCAGTAATTAGGAGTGGAATAATAAAAAAGTAGTATGTCTATAGTTGATAATAAATTTAATATTGATAATATTCAGAAGGAAATAAGGCAAAAAAAAACCATTTCTGAGAAATTAAATTTTTGGCATAAAATTATAGTAAAATATATTGATGAACCAATTGCTAAAATACAAAATGAAGGTAAATCATTCAATGAAGTAGATCGATACAAATTAATAAGTAAACTATTCACCAACTCTTGTTGGATGCCATTTTTCCCAATTCCTAAAACCATATATACCGAACATTTTGAAAGTGTTATAAATGAACCTGAATTTACTTTTTGGTTTCTAAAATTTAATGCAAAGATTAATTATAAAGTACTAATCGATAACCTACATGAACCTTTAGATTCGCCTTTGGCAATTATTTATATCCAGAAGGAGTTGAAAAAAATAAAACAAAATGAAAAAGAAGCAAAAGACCTGTTGAAAGATGGCACGGTTAATATTTATGATTACAATTTTAATTCTGAATATCATGAATCAATAGAACTGTTGAGAATAAAAGCAGAATATTACATAAAACACCAATTAAATAATGCTTTATCAACATCCAATGAAACTATTGAATTATATGCCAAACATGTTTACTTTAAACATTTTTTAAAAACCAAGCTGAAAGAATTAAAAACAACTGATAAAAACAAGACAAAAAATAAAAAATCTGTTGTTACAGATACCCAATATCCAGCAGAGGATATACTTAAACACCCTCCCCAATCAAAAGTTCCAGATGCCTTATCATTCGCTAAAGAAAATTGTAAAACTCACATCGACACATGGAATAAAGATAACAATAATAATCTTTTTAAGTGGCTCCAAGATGGCTTAATGGTAGAAATTGAAAAAAACTTATTTATGGGTAAAGACAACCTGCAAAATCAAAAAAAAGAATTAGATAATCTGTATGAGCAGATAAACCTAAATATTATTAACCTAAACAACCTGCAAGAGGAAATAAAATTCAACTGCCAACAGAAGATCCGAACAATAAAAAATTCATTAAACAATTTTTTTTCAGATTCCCATAGTACAAGTACATTCATGCCTTTTCATAGCTTGTGTCCTCGTATAATTGAGCAGCCTTTATATTTAATTGATGCAGTAGAAAAGTTTCCTGATGACTTATCAGAAAATAAGAAAATATATTCTCGACACAAATATTTAATTGGTAAGTTGGGTTTGGGAAAAGATAAGTTTCTTGAATATAGACATGGGCTTAATAGGATAATTAGAGAAGACTTATCTAACCAAGATAAAAAACTAGTTAATAGTATTTTCCTCTTCATGGATCAATTTATTGATGACCTTTCAAGTTTACATCATAATCAATTTAATTATTTCGAATCACCTCTTTTCAAAGTGCTATTTGAAGAGATTATGAAGTTTAAAGGATATTATATCTCTGCATTTGATAAGTTTACTTTTGAAAACATACTTAAAATTGAAAAGTTGTTAAAAAAAAACGAAACAAATCTTGAAAATGCCTTAAAGTCCCAGTCAATTGAAAGCCAAGTAAGCAGTAGGATAGAGGAACGGTATTCTTATAACAATTTAGAAAATAATATCTCTATAACAAGAGCATCTGGCAACAAATATCAGCTAAAATTAAATAACGATACCAGAACTAAATATGATGTACTAGTTTCTGGATTCTGCATTTTTTTATTATGGAAAAAGCAATTGATTATAAATGCAAAAACAATATCTGGTAATTATCCAAGGTGGGAAGAAGATAAGGATAGCTTATTTGAAGATTATTATGAGCCTGTCCTTAAAAAACACAAAGGAGATGTTCCACCTGAATTACCCTTTTCTTTTTCAGAGTTTATAAAAGAGCAAGTAAAAAATGAATCATCAAATCTTCATAAACTTGAGAGGTTGCATTCTAATGATTTCTCGATGAGTTTTGAAAGCGTAAAAAGATGGACTACTGACTATCTGGTTTGGCTAAATAGCAAGCTCACTAACATTGGTTGCAAGACATTATTAAGCAGTACATCAGAGGAATATAAAAAATCCTACAACAAATCGTTAAGCAGTTTCTTAGAGGGTTGCGAAGCAACAGAATTTGACTACATCAAACAGGAATTAGAATATTTTAAAAACACTCTTTCAGACATAGATAATAGTGAGTCATCTCATGATGGTTATTCATTAACTGGTATTCAAAATTTTACAGATGCGTTTGAGGTGGTTGGATTAATTGGATATAAGAAATTCCATTATGCTACTATGTACAAAATTAAGTTTCTGGAGAATAAAATGAATACTTTAGCTTCCGGTGATACAAATGATGTTGATAAACCAACAGGTTTTAATAGTAATCTTAGTGATAAGCAAATAGAAAAACTATTTGAAAAGATGAAACCCAAATTTATTGATAAAAAGACTAACATTAATCATTTTACTGCTATTTTTTCAACAGAACCTCTTCCTGTTAATTTTATTAGAATTAGTTGGGTAGATACTACCACTAGAAAAGATAGAGGTACAAAATCGAATCAAATATCATTGGCAGGTTTTCTTAAATTTGCTATGGACTACAAGCATGATAAACCTGACCAAATAATAATTAATAATTGCTTTTCAGATTTTCAAGGTAAAGATTTTATACTTGGAAATATTAAAAAAGATGATTACTTAAAAAGAAAAGTAAATAAATTTAAAGAAATGGCAATTGATAAAAATTAATTTGTTTTTTTTATCCGTAATTACTCTCCTTCGCTAAAACCACCATTGGCAATAGCTTTAGTATTATCCGTCTTTATCCGTACTTATCCGCATCGCCCCTAATTGCGGATAACAGTCTGTATATAAGCTATATAAGCTTGTATTTTGATATATATTTGTGCCCTGTAATACACAATAAAAGTATATCATTATGAAAAAAGGTTTTGAAGAAATCAAGGAAAGACTAACAAAAATCGAACAAGCTCTATCCATTAAAAATGCCGATTCGGTATTCATCGACTCAGATGAATTTTGCGATCTAACAGGAATGTCAAAAAATACATTCTATCAAACTCGTAAAAAACTTCCAATCACTCCATATTACTTCGGGCGTAAACTTAGGTTTAAGCGAGCTGATGTTATGGAGTGGTTAAATAATACAATGAGCAATAAACCTTTTGCATTTGTACCATCTCAACATTAGGATGCCGAAATAATTATTCGCTCTTTTAAAAATATGAAAATGAATATAAAAAAAGAAACCCGCAAGTCTTCACACAACACGGGCATTAAGAATTACAGCACCAAAAATACAAAAAGAAAACGCATATCACACTACAAATTAGCATTTAGTTGGTCACAAACCCCAAAAAATTCCGTAATAGAAATGTCCCTATCATGAAAAATGACGATTTTATTACTGGACTAAATAAGCACATCAAAAACTTTTCAATCGATACGATAATAAACGAACTGCCAAAGATGCTTAATGAACCGTGCAGTTTCCTTGTTGATGAAAACGAAAAAGAAGTATTCCTAATTGGTGCAATTGGCGTTATCAGCGGTTTACTCCCCAATATCAGGGGTTTATATTCTGGAAAATGGATTGCCCCCAATCTATTTGTATATGTCCTCGCAGGATATGGTGGAGGCAAGGGCAGTTTAGACTATGCAAGAGCACTCGGTAAACAAATCCATAAGGCTATGAGAGATGATGCCAATAAACAGATGCTTGAATATTTAAAGGATATTGAGACATATAAAAAGTTATTGAAGGAATTTAATAAAACCAAAGAGCCTGGTGCAGAACCTCCAACAAAACCGACTAAACCACCAACTCTAATGCTCTTCATTCCAGCTAATAATTCAAAAAGCGGGGTCTATCAATTACTAGAAGAAAATAATGGTAGAGGAATAATGTTTGAAAGTGAAGGCGATACGCTTGCTGATGCATTAAAGCAAGATTACGGTGGTTTTTCTGACACATTACGTCAAGGATTTCACCATGAAACAATTAGCTTGTTCCGTAGAATGAACAATGAACTAATCGAAATAAATAATCCCGAAATATCAGTTGTTCTATCCAGTACATTCAATCAGTTGAAAGCACTAATCCCATCAATTGAAAATGGATTATTCAGCCGTTTCCTTTTCTACGAATTAAAACAAAATAACAAATTCATTAATGTATTTGATAATAGAAAAAAAGAATATCAACAATATTTTGATGAGGCAGGTACTGTTTTTAAGGATCTATTTGATGAATTGAATCAATTACAAACTCCAATCTGGTTTTGGTTAACTGAAGAGCAACAGCAAAAGTTTGTTGAATTATTTGATAAGAAAAAATCTAAACTGATTGATGAAATTGATATCACCATGAGCGGAACAGCTAACCGATTAGGAATTATCGCATTTCGTGTAATGATGATTTTTACCGTACTCCGGGCACACGAAGTAGGTACATTAAATAATTCCATAAGATGTAGTGATGCCGATTTCAATAACGCATTAGCAATTATTGACCGTTTAGAAAAACATGCAAAAACAGTTTATGATTATCTCGATGGTCAGCCTGAGAAAAAGAAACTTGCAGGAATGCTGTTTAAGGATGGCAAAAGTTATGGCGAAATATCAAATATAATTTACGAAGATGGAAATCATAAAGGCACAATTCATAAATGGCTGAACAAAAAATAAAACCAGTGCGCATGGAAACGAGGGAAACGACCCATAACTACCTATTTAAT
>Ga0164318_10004177_pt1 | contig 13821 bp, 10 predicted proteins | sample GuaBasSedimGuay9_FD_113734 | JGI IMG/M metagenome (GOLD analysis project Ga0164318, IMG submission 113734) | Subseafloor sediment microbial communities from Guaymas Basin, Gulf of California, Mexico - Guay9, Core 4571-4, 0-3 cm | ecosystem: Environmental > Aquatic > Marine > Hydrothermal vents...
CACATTTCTATAAAAATTGGTAATAGTAATAATAATTCTGGGATGTATTTAGAAGATCTAGGTTTAGGTCTTTTAACATGGAAAAAGAGATAAATTTTATTGAAATATAATGAAAAATAATAAAAAAATATATAAAATAATATATAAAAATAATAAAAAGAAAATTCATAGAGTAGTAGAAAATCCTAGGAGAGAAAGACAATTGAAAGAAAAAATAATTAAAAATAACAATAAAAGAAAAAAATTGATGGGAGATATAACAAAGCCTTGGAAAAAACAATTTTATAAAGTTACTGTTAATAAAAAAGTAGAGGATGACACACCTATATTAGGAATAAGAAATGTTAGATCAAAAACCAATAAGTAGAGATTATGGTAGAAGAGATTATGTAGAAAGTAATCCTAAATCCTTTGTAGCAGAAAAGAAAAGAGTAACTGATTTTCAAAAATTTAATAATGAATTAGAGAAACACTCAGAATTTAAAAAGCCTTATTTAGTAGATGATTATCCAGAAATGGAATATTGGTATATGCCTCCAGCAGATTGGAATTTAGATTTTACTTTTGCTGATTTTGGTGTCCCATTAACAGACTATATTGTAACAAGCACTGAAGAAGAAGAATCTGGTATAGTAAGTTCTTGTAGGTATTGTATAATTACTTGTTATGATAAAATAGTTAATCATTCAAATGAATGCTCAGATGCTTATGCTTGGTGCCATCCTAATATATTATGCACTACTGATCCATTTGAGAATAGTGATTGTTCATGGCATGTAAATGGACCAGTGTTAAAAACTGAAAAAGATGATGATGAGATTCATATATACGCTGATTGGTCACAAGTCCATACTGATCCTGGAGCAGATTACAAAACAGCTAATTTTACTATAACATTTGTTGATGGGCTTGGGCATGTATGTGTGGATGAAGCAAAAATAGAATGTAAAATAGAATGTGATTGTGAAACAACACCAATAATAAGGTGGGATGATGAAAACAGCGCTGAATATATATATAGAGAAGGGTATCCTGGTTATTACCCTGTTTATGTAGCTGTTAGTGGTGGATGTCCTCCTTATAATTGGGGAACAAACAAACCTGAATTTTATTTTTCATCTGAAACTACTGATACTGCTTATAATTTATTACACGCCAATAGTGATGCTTGTGGTGGTGTGGATATAACAGTTACAGATAATTGTGGTAATAACGCTACAGGATATGTAAGAGAAGTAATACATGGCCATTGGCAATGGGAAACAGATTGGTATGCTAATAATGGTTTTTGTGCGTATGCAGCTTATAATCCTGATGCGATAATATCAGGAGCGCATAATTGGGGAGGATTAGCAACAAGAGGAACAAACCATTGGTTAGGTGTAGATTATACATTAAATGGTTGGCGTGAAGGCGCTACAGACTTTAGTCCCCCACCAGTAGGACCACGAGGATGGCCAAATATGCCACCCAAACCATGCGGTGAAACTGTTTATTCATATGAAGCTGTGCATTGGATATGGGTATGTTAAGGAGAAGTAATGGAAGATATATTTAAAATATTTGGACTTGCACGTTTACAAGATGTAATTGCAACAGTTGATTACGTCTATTCAAAAGGATATGATTTAAATCAACTAAAAAAGAGTGTTACTCAAAGAATTTTAGAGTTACACAAAAACATTGGTGGTAAAAAATTTTTAAAATGTCCTAAATGCGGCAAGCCATTAACACTTTTAAAATTAAATACATCTAAAGCAAATCAAATTGAAGGATATAAATGTGTGGCTAGCTGTAGTGATATGTTAAAATGTGGTTATGAAAAATATTACAAAGAATCTATAGATGAGGTGTTTAAGAGTTTGATTGAAAAGGAGAAAGAAGAGAATGGCAACTAGATACTATGATTTTTCAAATATACCTTTTACTGGTATTGAGGATGTAACTGATCAATATACAACAACTCCTCCTGAATCATATGATTATATTTCTTCACCAGATGCTGCTGGATATAGAGAATATTTATCAAGAGGTGGGACTAGAAACCCTGTGTATGAAAGTGAATTTAATCAACAAGGATACGCTGGGGAAAATGCCTATGAATATGCTACTAGAGGCCTAGGAGATGCTTCAACTAGTAGATCAATAGTTTCTGATTTCTCTAGATATACCCCTTATGGTATAGGATCAAGTAACAGTTCAAGCTCAAGTTCAAGGGGGGGATCATATAGTGGAAGATCAACAGGAACAATTTTTACAGTTCCTAATACACCAACAGGTAGAACCACTACAACAACAATAATTCCACCTTCAGGACCAAAACCAACGTTTGGTGAAGTGCCTAAATTTGAAGCACCTAAATGGGATGAAAAGCGTGTTAGAAGACTTACTCAAAGTAAGGCTGCGCCAGGTGTAAGAAGATTGAGAAAATCAGTTCAGCAAATTGCATCTAAATATTATGAAAATCCAAATGTTAGGGCTATGACATTAAGAGAAGCTCTTGGTGGTTATGGTCAAGGATTACAAAGTGTTATGGCTGGTGCTGAAAGCGCAGCTAATGCTGAGGAGCAAAGAAAATATCAAACAGCTTATGAAGCTAAGGCGCTTCAATATAAAGCTGATTTACAAGCAAAAATGGCAGAATTTGAATCTGCGTTACAGGACTATATGAAGCAGTATACAACTAAGACTGTGACAAAAAATACTTACGGCGCTAATACAACACAAAATAATTATGGTAGTTATACCACCAACAAAGGAACAATTAATTGGAAAGCTATGCCTTATCTATAATAAATAATGGGAGAATATTATGGCTGACACACCTTTAAAATTTACTGATATTCCTAATAAAGGGGAAGACTGGATATATTTACCTGACTTTGATAAACCAAGGGGTTTAACTGCTTCTGAAAAAAGTAAAATAAATGAAGCTAAAAAGCAAGCTGATCTATTACCAGTTGTAGACTATTCAATTCCTGAATCACAAACTGGTATTGATCAAGCTATAGTGCCCCAATTTAGGTTACCAGAAAATGAAAATTTAGATTATATTTCTAAGCCTGTCATGCAATATTCAAAGCAATCTGAACAAGTAAATCCACCACAAACTGGGACTACACAAGCCCAACCACAATTTAAATTACCACCAGAAGGATATGAATCACCTGTTACTAGATACCAGCAATTACTTGAAAAACGCCCTGGGTTTGAAAATTATGTAATTAACAAAGTTATTGGATTTAATCCATATGAGTTTGATCCTGAAGAAGAATTATCTAAAACAGATGCAAAATTACCAAGTCTATTTAGACATGTGTTTGGTGGACGTATAGCGTGGGCAGATAGGAATAAATTAAATAAAAAAGAAAGAGAGTATTGGGCAGATATAGTTAAACAATTTAGAGCTGATAATGAAAAAGCGCTTATTAGTAAAAAGGCCAATGCTATAGAAAAATATAAATACATGATGGGTAGATATGATGATATGGTGAAAACTGAAGAAGCTAAAGCTAAAAAGATAGAGGAAAGACTTAAAGAAATGAGACAACAAAAAGTTTGGATATACAATCCAAAAGACAAAGTTAAAATACAAGTTAATCCATATCAAGCTGCTGAAGCTGTTAAAAGTGGTAAATGGAAATATGGTGAGAAATATGGAACAGATCTTACACCAAAAGAAATGAGTTGGACAAGTGCTTCTAAATCTTTATCAGCAAGATTTGGTAAACAAGATGCGCAGGGTAATATTATAATAACTAAAGATTTACAGAATGCGCATAGATTAGCTCAAAAGAAATTAGTAGAACTAAAAAAAGAAAATTATTCACCAATGGATGCTGTTAATAAAGCAGAAGATTTTGCACGTTCAGTAGAAGAAAAATACTGGGAATATAAAAAGAAAGCTGCTGATCTGCCACGTTGGGGTAATGAGCGTGAGAAATATTTAAAGCAATTAGATGCACAATTTAAAAATAAATATGGTTATATTCCAAAAATTAATAGAACTAGGTAGGGAACTTAATGGACTATACTTTTGATTTTGAAAATTCAACTACACCTATAACTGATGAAAATGTATCTAATGATAATCAATCAGAAGAAATACCTGCTTCATCAGATACGTATACATTTGATTTTGAAAGTCCAAGTGAAACAAAGACCAATGAAAAATTACCAGATATAAATCAATCACCAGAAAGAACTTCTAAATTAGAGCCTTTCTCTTTTGACTTTGAAAATCCTTCTGTGGAAGAAGATAACCCACAGAAATTAATTGCTAACAAAAGAATTAAAGAACTTGTTAACATGGGTAAAGAAGTAGATGAGTTTATGTCTAACCCAAATATCCAAAAAATAGGTGGAAAAGCACCTGTGAGACCAAGATATGGATATGAACAAGGCAAAGCTTCTTGGACTGATAAAATACATGAATGGGCTATAAAAAATTTTCCAAGTTTGGTTTCTTCAGAACCAACACTATATCAAAGGGAATCCAAAGCTAGAGCTCAGAATATAGTAAATTTATCTAAAGAATTTAATATAAACCCAACAGTAGCTGGTAAAAATTATGATTATCTTGTTAAAGATATTAGAGATCAACCTACTACTATGAAGTTAGTAGAAGGATTAATGACCTTGCCTGTGGTTGGCGCGCTGGTTGCTAATCCTATTTCTACAACTATTGGTGTTGGCACCTATCTTGCTTTAGGTGAAGCTGAAAGTTATTTAATCTCACAACTAACAGGACAAGATTATCATTTTGGACAACAACGTGATTTAAAATCATTATTACCACCTGATGCTAGTGATAATACAAAAGTATTAGTTGATATAATTGATATGGTAGGCAAAGGCGCACTATCAGGAGCTATTTTCAAAAAAGCACCATCTGTAGGGAATAAATTAAAAGTAAAATTTACAAAAAACATAATAGAAAAATATAATTTACCTAGGACTATCACAATAGAGCCTCAAAAAATCAGAAGTATATTTGGTAAAGGCGATAAAATATCTGAAGAAGAACTAAATATTGTTAAATCTTTAGGATTAACAGGAAAGCAATACAAAGAAGCTATTAAAAAAGGAATAAATATAGATATTCCAGCAGAAAAAATAGTAACTATTTCTGATAAACCTTGGTGGGCTTCAGTAAAGAAAGCTATATTAAATATAGAGACTAAACCTATAACTACTGTAGAAAGAGCTGGTGAAACTAAAATAGGTAGTCCATTAGAAAAATTACCTGCGCCTGGTGAAGTTCAACCAACAGAATCTATTGTTCCCCCTGCGCCAACTGTGCCTGAAGCTCCCATACTCACTACTGAAAAATTAGCAGAAAAGCAGAAAGAAACACCAGAAATTATTCAGCCAACGCAGGTTGAAACAGCTTCAACAACTGTGAGTAAAGCACCTCTTACTAAAGAACAAAAGAAAGCTATTAAAAAGAAATATAAAGAGGCACATGAAAAAGAAGCGTATAATCCTTTAGGTGAAATTATAGATCCAGACCAAGCATACCATAGTAAAGCTAGTAAGAAAAAAGCTCTAAAAATTAAAGCTATGCAAAAAGCTCAGAAAGAAAGAGCTTTAAAAAATCTTGAAAAACTTGGTAAGTCAAGATCTGACTTCTCTAAAGAAAAAAGAGCTGAATTAGAAAAGAAAAATAAAGAAATAACAGAATCTATTAAGAAAGATTACGCTAAAACTGTGTTTAAAGGCATTAATGAAGAAGAAATAGAAAAAAGAGGAAGGATAGATATAATTGGTAAAAAAGTAAAAAATGTGCATGAACTTGCTGCTTTAGCTCAAATATATAGAGATCCTAGATTTGAAACTTTTAGAGTGTTTTATACTAAAGGTGATGTAATTGTTCAGCACGAAGCTTTTACAGCACGCACACCTACTACTGTTAACCCACCACCACCAGCAGCTTTAATAGAAAGAATTTATACTAGAATGAAAGACAATGGGGCTGATGGGTTTTATATATCACATAATCATCCTAGTGGAAGCGTTGTCCCTTCTGCTCAGGATATTTACCAGGTTAAAAATATTATACATTTTGATAATAAAAATAAATTTAAAGGTAATTTTATCATTGATCATAATAAATATGCTTATATATCATGGAATGATGATTTAAATATAGGTATTAATTATGGTAAAATAAAAGGATCCACAAAAGATCCTCTTATAAATTATTTGGGAAATGTGCCTAGAACACCAGATGAAATAGCAGAACTACTAGCGTCTCTTAAAGATACAGATAGATTTGGCGCAATAGTATATCATACTACTGATAATAAAGGTTTTAAGACTATAGGATTACAGCATGCACCCCTAAGCTTGTTTTCAAATTATCAAATTGCTAAAAAGTTTTTACAAAAAGGAGTGTTAGAATTTGGTGGATCACCATTACTTGTTATTAAGTCCTCTAAATTAAATAAAAATAAACTTGATAATATTAAAAAATTAGTATATGATACTGATTTAGATCTTCATGTAGTTATGATTGATAAAAAAGGTAAACTAAAAATAGTATATGATGTAGATAAACTTGAAAAAGTATTGGTTGGTAAACGTAAATCTATGCCAGTAGAAGAGCACAAACAAATTCTTTATAATAAAGGAGAAAGAGAAACTAGAAAATATGAACCTTTAACTGATAAAGAAAAAGAATTAACAGACGCTTTGTATTATATACATAAGGAAGCTAACAGATTATATAATAAGTTTTCAAAACTAAATAATTTATGGAAAGAATTAAAGGCAGCTAATAAACCTATACCTAAAAATACATTAAAAATTGTTAGAGGGTTAGAAGAAGAGTATATTAAACTTTTAGAAATATCAAAAAAAGTAATAAGGGAAGAAGAAAAAATACAATTATTAAAAAATGCTGCTGAAGGTTTAAAAAAATTAGGCGACTCCTTAGAACAATCTAAACAAGGGTATCAAGAAGTTAGACAAACAAAAGGCATCTTAGAAGAGCTAGATAAGAAAAAATATAAAAAATATAAAGCACCATTAATAGGAAAACTTAAAGAAAAATATATAGAACACGTAGGTGATCCTGTGTGGAATTTTTTATCTGATACAATTCCAGAGTATTTAGGAGATCTCTCACCTGTAATAGATAGTATTAATAGGGGATTAATTACTGATTATAAAAAAGATCCTTATTTTTTAAAAATTAGAGATATATATAAAAATGATATGTATATTTACAAACAAGCTTATGATAAATTAGCTAGAAATATGTCTAAATTAAATAAAGCTGAACAAATACGTATGAGTCAAATAATTAGAGGATCTGTGACAACTAATCCAAATAAATATAAAGATGCTTATAAAGCTATAGAAGAATTTCATAAATTAGAAAAAGAATTATTAAAGCGTGGATTATTAAAAGATACTAGATTTAGACAATTGACTAAAAAAGAAATAAACAAAGCATTAAAAAACGTAGATGAAATAAATAAAAAACTAATAGATGATGGAATATTATCTGAATCTGAAAAATTTATTACTAAAGTAAAAGATAAGAATGGTAATACTTACAAATTTTCTACAACACTTATTAAAAGAACTAGAAATAAAAATAATGCGTTAGAATTAAAAAAGATTATTAAACAAAGACAAGATCTTTTGGAGCGCATTCAAATACACTATAAAATGTCTGGTAAAGAATATCTTAGAATTGCTTACAATGCTATAGAAAATCAAAAACATATTATAAAGCGTTTATATAATATAGTTACAGGAAAAAGGCTTATCAAAGGTTACAATGTTGCAAGAAAAGAATTATCTGAAGAATATATAAAGAATAAATTAGGTGGAGAAATTAAACAAGCTCCTTATCTTGTTTATAAAGGATTATCAGAAGAGAGGCATGATGTAGAATTATCTAAGATGTTTAATGTTTTATACGCTAATAAAGAATTAGTGCTTACGCCAGAAGATTATTTACAAATACAGCAATACCTTGAAATGCCTAATGAATTTCCTGAAGAAGTTTTAGTTCAATATTTTATACGTAAAAAAATGATAAAAAAACATTCTAAAACAACTTTAGAAGATCTAATAAAAAAATATAATGCATTTAAACCATTACCTATAAGCAACAAACTAGGAAAATTAAGTGGATCATTTGTAGATCCTTATATATATGATGACTTATCTTTAATGATAAAAGAGAAGAATACTTTATTAGAAGGATATGATAAAATATTAGGACTATGGAAAATGGGTAAGATAGTTTATAACCCAGCATCACAAGTAAGAAATTTCTTTTCCAACGCTATTTTGGCTAATATGGGTGATTTAAGTTTTGCTAAAATGCCTTTAAGATTATATCAGGCATCAAAGGATATAATACAAAAAGGAGAGTATTATAGAGAAGCTTTAAGCACAGGTTTGTTAGGTGAAGAATTTGCTAAGAATGAATTAATGATGTATTTTAAAGAGTTTGAAGGGGTGAAGAAAAAGAAAATTATTAGTAAAAATAATCCTAAAAATATAGAAATATTATTTTCCACTTTGTATGAAGTATTGAAAAAGTATGGTGTAAGAGCTCCTACTAAGTTATATCAAGCTAATGAGCAAATGTTTAAATTAGCGTTATATATTAATGAGAGAAAAAAAGGAGCAACTAAAGAGAAAGCATCTAAACATGCTGAAGAATATCTTTTTAATTATAGTAAGATACCTCCAGTAATTAGGTGGGCTAAAAGATGGTATAGTCCTTTTATAACTTTTTCTTATAAGGCTTTTCCTTTAGCTATTAAAACAGCTATAAGAAAGCCTTGGGTATTTATTAAATATTTAACATTCTTTTTAATACTAGAAGAATTTACTAGAAGAATGCTAGGTGAATCTAAAGAAGAATTAGAACAAGATAAAAAAGTGTTACCTAATTATATGAGAAGATCTATACTTCCTGGTGTTATTACACATGTTAGAGTCCCTTGGACAGACGAATATGGAAGAGCCAAGTATTTAGATATATCTTATATTGTTCCTTGGGGAGATATAACAGATGAATGGGGAAATACAGGTTTAGCTGCGAGACCATTCTTACCTTCTCATCCACTGTATCTTGTGCCTGCTGAAATTGTTATGAATAAGGTTTTATTTACAGGCCAGCCTTTGTATATTAAAGATGTAGATAATTGGTTATTTGGAAACACAGAAAAAACTAGAAAAGTTTTAAAAGAAGTATCTAGACAATTATTACCACCTGTTGTTCCACCTGGATCATCAGCTGATAAATTTATGTCTGCTCTTAAAGGACAAAAAGATTGGTTAGGTAGAGATAGGTCTTTTACAGAAATGTTATTCGATGTTTTCTTGGGAATTAAACTTAGATCAGTGGATTTCACAGAAGCTCGCGCTAAAAAATTAAAAGAATATAAAAAACAGATAGAAGAAATTAAGCAGGAATTCCAAAGGGGTTATAGAAAAATTGCTATAGAAAATCCTACCTCTGATGTAAATGAGGGTGCTAGAATGTATAATAAACTTTATTTAAAGATGAATAATAAATTAGATGCTGTTATGAAAAAAATTCAGGAGATTGAATAATGTCTTTAAATTCTACTAGATGGATTGATAATAATGCTTCTATGTGGGTTAACACAACAACATCAAAGTGGATACCCAAACTAGCAACTAACATCAGTGGTAAATTAATAATGTGTGTTTCTGAATTTAAACCTTTTCAAGTTATATTTAAAAATAAATTTATTAATCAATTACTTATAACTTCTAAGAAACCAATTGATGTTGATTTTAATTCAAATAAGTAAGGAGCGTTAAATGACAACATATAAATTAGAAACTGAAGCAGAAGAAAAAGGAACGTATGTCATCAATGTTTCTTTCAAAGATGAAGATGGAGAAGATATTGCTCCTAAATCATTAACATGGACTTTAACAGACATGAAAAATAGAGTTATAAATAATAGAGAATCTGTAAGTATAGCAAGCCCTTCTAGTTCAAATGATATAGTTTTATCAAACAACGATCTAGCTTTATCTCAAAATGATAACAGAAGAAGATTACTTACTATTTATGCTACCTATGATTCTGTTGCGTATGGTAATGATCTTCCCATAATAGCAGACGCAGAATTTAAAATAGAAAATAAGTTAAGGATAAATTAATATGGCAGATTATACAAGTATTTATTATAGAACATCTTTGACTGGTGGTGGAGATACTGCTCTTGATAATTTAGATGGTAGCACTTTACAGCATGATGATAGTGCTTTAGTTGTAACATCTTCATATGCTTATTTTTATAAATTAGATGCTACTTCTGGCGCGCCAGAAAATTCTCCTAATATAATCGCACCAGATAGTAATCCTGGCACAAAGAGATGGGTATTAATATCCATTTATGGATCAGGAGAAATAAATACTGCTAGTAATATTGGTAGTGGTGAGGGCCTGTTTGCTCAGAAATCAGGGAATGATTTACAATTTAAATCATTAGTTGCTGGCGATAATATAACTTTAACTTCAACTTCTGGAAGTGTGACTATTAGTGGCGGAGGAAGTGGTAATAGTAATGAAATTTCTCAAGGTAATTCTTATGTAAAAGTAGAAGATACTGGGACTGGTTTAGTAAGTATAAATGTAGATGGTGATACAGTAGCTACATTCAATAATTTTAATAATCTAAATAACATTGTAATAGGTAAACCTACTTACGCAAATATAGAGATTAATAATTCTGATAATCCTCAATGGATTAAAATTTTTGGGGGAGATCATAATTTTCTTAAAATAGAAGAAACTACAGGTGGTGGTGGGGGAGGATCACTCTATTACACAGAAGGCGGGGCTCAAATAATTGCTGCTACTGATCAATATATTAAAATTGGTAATTATGCAACTTATTTAAAAACAGATTATGCTGGAGATTATATACAAGGTTATGTAAATGGAACTAGATTACTCAATATTTTAAGTTCAACACAAACTTTTGGATATAGTTATCATAACTCAATTGAAATTAATCAAAATTTTAATAAAATAGAATTTACTGCTAACAACACTTTAATGGGAACTATAAATAGTAGTGGATTAAGACTTTATTATGGTGCTTATGTAACTAACTTTTCTACTAATGGAACGTTATCTGGAAATAGTGATGATACAGTTCCTACTGAAAAGGCTGTCAAAACTTATGTTGATACTGAAATTGCTGGTATAAGTGCTGGGTCTACTACATTATCAGGACTAACTGACACACCAAGTGGTTATGATAACGGTAAGTTTCTAAAATCCACCACAAGTGGAACTGTGTGGGCTACAGTTAGTGGTGGAACAGGCACCTCAAATCATAGTGAGTTAAATGAGTTAGACTACGACAGTTCTGGACACACTGGGTTTGCTAGTTCTGCACAATTAACAACTACCAGCGGTGATATAATATCACAAATAGTAACAGATCATGGTGATTTAACTGGATTAGATAATGATGATCATCCCCAATATCTTAACAATGCTAGGGGTGATGCTAGATATTACAGAATGAATTTTGAGAATGTGGTAATATCTGCTGCTGATATACTAAGTAAAAGCACTACAATATCTATAGCTCCTAAATCACCTCAAAGTTTGCAAATATTTGTCTATAAAGGTAATAAAGGTTTCTATGGTTATGACTATACAATTTCTGGAACCACAGTAAGTTGGAATGGTCTTAACTGGGAAAATATTTTATCAGAAAATGACATGTTAGAAGTAACATGTTGGTATTAAAATTTTTTAAATTAAAGGAGACTAAGGTAATATGGCAAAAATAGCAGGTAAGTGGATTTCAAAAGACACTGATAATTTGACCCATACTGGAGACAATTTAGCAGTAAAATTTAGTGATGCAGAGGCAGCTGATGCTAACAAGGTGTGGAGTTCTAATAAAATTAATACTATTAGTGGATCTCTTAATACTTCTCTTAATACTCATATTAATGATACTAGTAATCCTCACAATGTTACAGCAGCACAAACAGGTGCGTTGGTTAATATAATAGAAGACACTACTCCACAACTTGGTGGTAATTTAGATGTTAATGGAAATAGTATAGGAAATACAGGTTCAGAAATATCTTTTACAGATAATCTTTTACTAGATGAAACTAATGGACATATTTCTACTATTGTTAGTGGAACAAAATTTGGAACAGACCATGAGTGGATGTATTTAACTAAAAGTGGTTATAGTTATATTAATTTAATGACTGCTGGAGGAGCTTATTACGACGCTCCAGTTATTAATTTTGAAAGAGCTCAAGGCACAATTGCTTCACCTACTTTGGTTGGGCTTGGTAATTTAATAGGTGGAACTGCTTATAGAGCGTATGATGGTAATTCTTTTCAACAAATAGCTAATATTTATGTTTCAACGAATGCAACTACTTCTGGGACTGCTGGTAATATTCCTAATAGAATATGGTTTTATCAAGGCACACAAAGTGGAAATCGCATAGAATTTCTTAGTATGTATTCTGATGGCTATATGGATACATCATATGATTTTTTACCTAAGACATCTGGCACAGTTGATATAGGTTCATCAGCTTTACCTTTTGCTGAAGGACATTTTGATACGTTATATGGTGATGGTAGTAATTTAACTAATATTACAGCTGCTAGCACAGAAGCTTCAGAAGTAGAATATTTTACTACTACTTCAGGAAATATTTCAGATAAATATGTTACTTTAGCTCATTCAGCTTATGCTACTACAGAAGTTAGTATGGATATTATTGGTGGTTGCGCTCAAGAATATGGTGTTGATTATACAGTGAGTGGAGCTCAGGTAAGTTGGAGTGGACTAGGTCTTGATGGTGTATTAGAAGTGGGTGATAAAATTAGAGTGCGTTATACTTATACTGTGTAATATAACAACCTTTAGTTTGATGATAAAAATGAAAACCAAACAAAGGAGATAATAAATCAATGAGTAAAATTAAAAAGAAATTTTTGGATTTTGAAGTTTATGAAAAAAGTGAAGTAGACGCTATTAGTGGATCATTAACGCTTAAAGGACTAACTGACACACCAAGTGGTTATGATAACGGTAAGTTTCTAAAATCCACCACAAGTGGAACTGTGTGGGATGATGCAGGTGGTGGATTATTCACAGAAGATAGTAATTATAATATAGTTGGTGGCACTAATGCTGGAAATTCTTTAACTACAGGAACAGATAATTTTTTAACACTCTACGATGGTGGGAAAAGCATAACAACTGGTAAAAATAATATATGTATTGGTAAAGAATCTGGAGACTCTATAACTATTGGAGAAGGAAATATATGTATTGGTTATAACACATTTAATAAAAACTCTTGGTTTATAACTAACATAGGATATGAAGCTGGGGCTAACATGAGTGTAACCCCATATAGCGCTACATACCAAGTTAATATAGGTTATCAAGCTGGTTACAACACAAATAATTTATATGCTGATGTCTCTATAGGAGGTAAGGCTGGTTATAAAGCTGCCCAAAATTCTGTGTATATTGGTAGAGAAGCTGGTTATAATAGTACTGGTCACAGTTGTACTTATATTGGAACGTATGCTGGTAAATATAATACTACTGGAATACAAAATATAGGTGTTGGATATAAAGCATGTTCTAATGTGGGAACTGGTCAAGAGAATACTATTATAGGTGATGAGGCTTTTGGATTTAATAATGTTAATTCAAGTTATAATGTAGCAATTGGTAAACAAAGTGGATATGGTGTGCAAGGTAATAATAATGTGTTTATAGGATATAAGTCTGGTTATAATAAAGG